>Ga0209347_1000259_pt1 | contig 144700 bp, 132 predicted proteins | sample AutmiccommuBRH23_FD_187382 | JGI IMG/M metagenome (GOLD analysis project Ga0209347, IMG submission 187382) | Deep subsurface microbial communities from Mt. Terri, Switzerland - Autotrophic microbial communities BRH/23 (SPAdes) (version 2) | ecosystem: Environmental > Aquatic > Deep subsurface... | reverse complement strand
CGGCACCTGGGCGGTAGACATATACGTTGAAGCTGCCCGAGGCAACGGCTTGGGGGATGGTCCAGGTGACCGGTATGACGCTCCCCCAGGCGAAGCTGCCCCCGGTGTTGGGGCTGGTGATGGTGGGCTTGGCTGGGGACACAATATCAAACCCAACATCCGACGCATCCGAGAACACCTGCACCCCACCCGCACTTACGTACCACACCAGGATCTTGTATCCCGTGCCCAGCGGTTGCGCCACCATCCAGTTGTATGAGTAGGCGGTTTCGCCGGCCACGGCTGCCTTCGTGTTGAGGAGGGTGGTGTTGCCGATTGAATCCTGCAGGTACACCTGGAAGGAGCCCGCGGTGGTGGCTGTGGGGATCGTCCAGGTGACCGGGTGGAAGGTGCCTTGGATCCACTGCAGCGCGGTGTTCGGGCTGGTGACGGTGGGCTGCCGGTAGTCGGTGACGATGTTGAAGGGCAGGTCGGAGGCATCGCTGAAGAGCACGGTGTTGCTCGCGTTCAGGTAGCGCACGATGATGGTGTAGCCGGTGCCCACCGGTTGGATGACCGTCCAGCTGTAGGAGTAGGCGGTCTTGCCGGCTACGGCCGCCTGTGTGGTGAGCAGGGTCTCGACGCCGCTCGAGTTCTTCAGGAACACCTGGAAGGAGCCGGTGCTCGCGGCGGCCGGGATGGTCCAGCTCACCGGCACCAGGCTGCCCTGCTTGAAGTCACCGCCGGTATTGGGGTTGGTGACCGTGGGTTGCGTCGTGGGGGCCGGGAGTAATGCGACGGCCGCGTTCGACGTGGAGCTGCCCGACACGTTGTAGGCGATCACCCGGTAGCTATAGCCTTCGGGGCCGTCGGGAGCCGAGGGGTCGGTGAACCAGGTCTGGTTCGCCAGGGACGTACCGATCTGCACGTAGGGGCCGATGATGAAGGAGCTCCGCGGTGCGGGGGTGCGGGTGGCCCGCTCGATGCGGTAGCCGATCTCGTTCTGCGGACTACCCCAGGTGGGGCCGGCTGTGGTGGTCACCGCCGTGCCGTCCGTCCAGTTCAGCTTATTGCTGGTGGCACCGGCCACGTACGCTGTCAGTACGGGCGCGGCCGGCGCCTGGGTGGTGACGTTCACCACCATGGGCCGCATCATGTCCATCTCTTCGTGGCTCAGGATGTGGCAGTGCCACACGTATTCCCAGCCGAAGGAGACCACCTGGTTGATGATGGGTTCCAAGGGGTTGCCGTTGGTGTCCACGTTATTGAAGCCCGCTTCGGTGCCGTTCGTGCCGGCGACAGACCCCCGTGCTCCGAGAGGCATCATCGGGTTCAGGGCGCGCGCGCTGAGCGGGATGCCGAAGGGCATGGCCGGGATGATGGGTCGCACCGCCACGATGGTGTCTTCCAGCGGGCTCACCCGCACCGTGTCCTTCCACCCGAGTTCGCTCGGGTCGGGTGGTTGCACGATGTTGTCCCAGGTGACCCGGTTGAGCAGCTGCACGTCGTAGAGGTGGAAGTGGATGGGGTGCGTATCCACCCCATTGTGGGTGATCTTCCAGATCTGGGTGCCTTCGGAACTCGAGGCGATGGGCGTGACGTTCAAGCCGTTCGGCAGGCCGGCCGTGTTCAGGTTCTCCGTGGAGGGGTTCACGAACGGGTAGAGGATGGTGTTCTGCAAGAGCGGCGTGGCCCCGGGGGCCTCCAGGCCCAGGTTGGCGCTCATGCGGCCGAACTCATCGAAATGGGCCGAGTTCATCTCATCGTGGATGGCCTTCGGCTGGAACGGGATGTTGAAGCTGGTACCGGAGCCGTTCGGCGCGGTGAGGCCGTTGAAGGTGAGGGAGAAGTCGTTGATGCGGGCGAAGCCGTCGAGTGGGGGCAGCGCACGGAACGTGCTGGTGGCCGGGGCGTCCGCGTCGTAGTAGGCGGAGTTGTAGGCGGCTTGGCCCACGATGATCGGGTCTTGGCTACTCTCGAACACACCGGAGCCGTCGGCCTGGTGGGCGAACGCGTCCTCCAGGCGGCCGAGGCCGTCGTCGCTGGTGTTCGGGCGGTCGAAGGCCGTGGCCGGCGCCGTGGTGCCCACCGTCACCTGCATGATGGTACGGGTGTTCGGTCCGAACCCGGCCAGGGTGGTGGGGGCGCCCACGGGTGAGAGGTCGGGGCCGCCGGTGTAGTAGTCGTACTGGCTCACGCGGGCCGGGAAGGCCGCGGGGGCATCGTTATAGAGGATGAGGGTCTTGCCCCGATACTGCGAGAAGTCCACGATGGTGTCCATCCGCTCGGCCGGAGCGATGAGCAGCGAGTGCTTGTCTACGAGACCCACGTTGAAGACGGTGGGATCGGTGATCCACGTGGTGGGCTGCGCCGGTATCACGTTCGGCGCCGGGAGGAAGCCGCCCTCCGTGCCGATCTGCACCCAGTTCGGGCCGGCCGGGCTCCAGGTGGTGTCGGGCGTGGGGAACACGTTCGGGTCGAGCTGCGCGGCCGCCACTTCGGTCGGGTTCAGGGCCACTTCGCTCAAGGTGCCCGTGCGCGGATCGGCCACGTACCAGGAGAGGTTCCAGAACCGGTCGTTGGCCGCGTTCAGGATGCGCAGGCGGTAGGCCTTCGGCTCCACCGTGGTCTTCGGATAGGCGGTGCCGTTGACCGTGGGGGTGTCCATGAAGGCTTCCATCCCCACCGAGTTGTTCGCCGTGCCGGGGATGAGCTCCGGTTCGCAGAACGGGTCGCTCTCGTACTGCCAGGTGGTGGGATCCTGCATGTCGCAGGCGGGGTCGTAGTAGGGGTTGGCGATGGGCTCGTACTTCACGTTGGCCGCGGGCGGCCAGAACCAGGGGCCGTACATCCAGCGCCCGAAGGCGCTCATGCCGGTGACGTCACCCGGGTTCTGAGCCGGCATGTACACGTGCGGCAGCCAGAGGTTGCCCTCGCCGCCCCAGCGGTCCATGTCCCAGGTGGGGTCGGTGTCGTGGATGTTCGCGGGTACGAAGGTCTTGTCCTGGATCACCAGCGGGATGGTGGCGGCGGCGCCCGGGATGAGCCCGTCCTCGATGAGCCCTTTCTCGGTCTCGTCCTGGATCACGTAGCCGGCGGCCTCACCGGCATACACGTTGAGGCGGGTGATGCCCCAGGCGTGGTCGTGGTAGAACATGAGGCGCGCGCTCTGCTGGTTGGTGTAGAAGAAGGTCATCGCCCCCTCGCCCGGATCGGGCATGTCGGGAACGTTGTTCACACTCACGCCCTTGGGGTAGGTGGGGGCGTCCGCTCCGGTCCAGGGCGCGGGGGTGATCCACTGGTGCGGCGTACCGTCGCTGATCCAGGGGGTGATGCCGCCGTGCAGGTGGAGGGTGGCGCGGTCGTCGGTGAAGCACCCGGCCGGCTTCTTGCCCGTGACCGGATCGAGTTGATCGCAGAAGGGGTTACGCACGCCGTCCATGACCGTGCCCAGATCGGGCGCCATGTCCATGGGCACTCCGTCCCCGTCCAGCGTCATGGCGTCCGGGCCGGGGCCCGAGCCCATGATGTAGGTGTCCACCGGCAGGAAGAGGTTCCCACCCGCGCCGTTCGGCAGCAGGTTGCGGAACAGGATGCGCACCGGGCGGTCCTTCTGGGCGACGATGGTGGGGCCCAGGTAGTGGGGCTTGTCCACGCCGAAGTGCCCTGCGATGGGTGTGGTGCCGCCCGCCAGGTTCGCGTTGGTGAGGGCCACGTGCTTGCCGGGCACCGTACTGGTGGAGAGCTGCACGTAGCCTCGCAGGAGCGTGGCGGGCACGTCGGAGTGCATCTGCTCGCGGTACTGCACCACGGCGATCTCGTAGTAGTCGCTGCCCGGATAGGTGGTGGTGTCGGGCACCGCCACGGGGATGTACTGGCCGAGGTTGTTCGCGGCGCCTTCGCCCAGGCCGGGCAGGGTGTCCACGAACTTACGGATGCCGGGGGTGAGGTAGCCCGCGCCGCCGTCGTTCACGGTGACGCTGGCCACCGCTCCGCCGGCCGCGATGTTCGCGGTGGCGGTGGCGCCGCGGTCCACGCCGCCCGTGTCGGTGATGGTGACCGTGGGGGGCGTCTGGTAGCCCGCGCCGGCGGCCGTGACGTCGATCTGCTGCAGGGCGATGGTGACGGTGGCCTCGGCCGAGGCGATGGCCATGGCCTTCACTCCGTCAGGTCCGATGACGTCGGCCCTGAGCTGGTTCATCATCTCATGTGTGCGGTTGGCGCTCGGGAGGAGCAGGGTGCCGTCCTGGATGAGCACGGTGGGAGCGGAGGTGTAGCCGGAGCCCGGGTTCGTGACCGTGATCGAGGTGACCACGCCGCTGGCGTTCATGACCGCGGTGCCCTGAGCCTGCACGCCGCCGGGCAATTCGGGTAGGGAGAACACCGGGATCGGCTGGATCGCGTAGCCGGAACCGCCGTTGGTGAGTTCCACGTTGTCCACGCCCCCGGAGGCCACGATGGTGGCCGGGGTGGTGGGGCTGCCGCCCGTGAGGGCCGCGTTGAGCGTGGCGAAGCCGAAGCCGCTCTCGTTCACCGTCACGGACTCGAGGCCACCGGTGGAGAGCACGGCCGTCGCGCTCGCGGGCGTCGATGCGGCCACGGCGCTCGTGATCACCACGGTGGGAGGCGACGTGTAGCCGCTCCCCGGCACGGTGACGTTGATAGCGGTGATCGCGCCCGTCTTCGGGTCCACAGTGGCTGTGGCCTCGGCGCCGGTGCCGTCGCCGGTGAAGGAGACCAGGGCGTCCGGGAGCACCTGTGGGCTGTTCGCCCAGTTCGAGTAGGGCCCGAAGTAGTGGGGCACCTTCGACTCGTCGGTGGGACTGGCGGGCAAGGTGGACGACACCGCCCCCACACCTAACGTGGCTTGGCTGAGCACGATGGCCGCGGCCAAGGCGAGCACCATCAGTACAATCGACGTCCGCGTTCTCATCGCACCTCTCCCATGTCGATTCCCCCGAAGGAATTTGGAAAGCCCGATTATCGGCCCTACCCGCCCACGATCACTCGGCAAACGTGCCCCGCCACCTCTTCTTGGTCCTAATCTTTATAAAGATTTGCAGGCGGATCTCGGGTACCTTAGAATTCCATAATAAACGTGGAGTGAGACTAAAACAATAGGAGAATCCAAGTGGCCTCGCGCCGGCGACCCCGGGTTGTTGCGCCGACTGCCCAAACCTATAATGCAGGGCGCGCGGTGATCATCCGCGGCGGGCAGCGCGGGGCGGAGGGGTCGTGTCGAGACGGAGTGGATCGTTCTTCACGTGGCGGAAGGCCGTCTGGGCGGGCGGCAGCCTCGCTGTGCTCCTGGGAGCGCTCGCGCTCGTCTTCCTCACGGGCACCCCGCCGGCCGAGACCGGCACCGTGTCGCAGGAGTACGGGGACGACATCACCTTCGGGCCCGAAGGGGCGCGGGTGGCGCTGGTGGAGTACGCCGACTTCGAGTGCGAGGCCTGCGCCGAGTTCTCGCCCATCCTGGCTTCCCTACGGGCGGAGTACGGGGACGAGGTGCTGTTCGTCTTCCGGTTCTTCCCGCTCGAGCGTCACCGGTACGGTACGGTCTCCGCGCAGGTGGCGTACGCGGCCCATCTGCAGGGGAAGTTCTGGGAGATGCACGATCTGCTGTATGAGAAGCAGCGGGAGTGGGCGGATTCCACCGATCCCTACCCGTACTTCGATGCCTACGCGGAGCAGCTCGGCCTAGACCTGGAGACGTTCCATCGCGACGCGGAGGCCCAAGCCACCAAGGACTTCATCACCGCGCAGTTCGTGCAGGGCACGGCGGAGGGCATCAGCCACACCCCGTGGTTCGCGCTGAACGGCACCGTCTTCACTCCGCAGTTCGAGAAGGAAGAGTTCACCCTGCGCATAGACGCGGCGCTGTGAGCGGCCCGGTGCGGACCGCCGTGCGGATCGCCTTGGTGCTCCTGGCGCTCGTGGGCTTCCTGATCTCTTTCTACCTCACCCTCACCCACTACCGCAACGCCGTGCCCCCCTGCTACGTCACCACCGGATGCGAGACGGTGGTCACCAGCCGCTACGCCGTGATCCTGGGTGTGCCGCTCTCCCTGATCGGCACCCTCTTCTTCGCCCTGATGTTCTATCTTGGCATCGCGTTGGTGACGAGCCCCACACGAAGAGTGCTGCGCGCGTACGACCTCGTGGCCTTCGCAGGGATCCTGGCGGCGGTCGCGCTGTTCCTGCTCCAAGCCGTCGTGCTCAAGGCCTACTGCAGTTACTGCCTCGCCACGGAGGCGATAGCCCTCCTGCTCTGGGCCGGGAGTTTGGTGGCGGGTTCGGCGGGAGATGACGGGCCGGACGCGGGTGGCGAAGGCCGGCGGCGGCCATGAGCCCGCCCCGGAGGTCAACGAGACGAAGTCATGGCGATGAAGTTGAGGGCTTGTATGATGTGGGTACCACCACGGCGCGTCGAGGGGCGAGGGGCCGGCGCAGATGCCTCGGGCAGGACGGCGTTGAGCGGGCTCCGCTACAGGAAGGTCGAGACATGGGTCGTGTGATGAGGCGGGCGATGAGGCGGTTGCTCGTTGTGTGCGTGAGCGCGCTGGTGCTGGCCGGTAGTCTGGCCGCTCCGGCGGTCGCTTTCCCCGACGTGACCCCCGATCACGCCTACGCGGCGGCCATCGCCGACCTCTCCACCCGCGGTGTCATCACCGGTTACGACGACGGCACCTTCCGGCCGGAGACCCCGGTGTGGCGCCAGCACTTCGCCAAGATGATCGTGCTGACGCTGAGCCTGCCCTACGAAGGGGTGACCACCTGCCCCTTCACCGACGTCACGAAGACCTACCCCTACCCCGCCGGTTTCGTGGCCGTGGCCTTCGCCAATGGCATCACCAACGGGAAAACGGCAAGCACGTTCGAGCCTACCGCCGAGATATCCCGGGCCCAGGTGATCACCATGGTGGTACGGGCCGCGCAGGAGCTGCTGCCGGGCAGGCTGGAGGCTGCACCGGCAGGTTACACGGGTACGTGGGGGGCGGGCTTCGATCCCATTCACGGGCCGAACGTGCTCGTAGCCGAGTATAACGGGCTCTTGGCGGGCGTTCCGCTGGGCGATGGTGGCCCGTGGGCGCCGATGCCTCGTGGCGAGGTGGCGCAGGTGTTGCACAACCTTCTGCTCAGGATGGCGGCGGTGCCGCCATCTCCGGACGCGCCGTTGCTGCCGGGCGACCCGTGGTCTCCGCCGGATATCCCGCTGCCGCCGGATGTGCCCTTGCCACCCGATTCCCCGTGGTATCCGCCCGACTTCCCTCCGGTGATTGAGATCCCGCCGCCACCGGACGTTCCACCTTCAGGTTCGGTGCCGACGGCGCTCTTGATGTAACTGAGTTTCGGCAAACCGTTTGCGCGAGGACTTGCGCCTCACACCAGCCGAGCCACCTCATGGACGAAGGCGTCAAGATCGTCGAAGCCCTCCCGGATGAACCGATGCACCAGTCGGAAGTCTGTCTCCCAGTAGACGTGGATCAAGAGGTTGCGGAACTTGGCCATCGCGGCGAGGCGTTCCGCAAGTTCGGTTTCGATGATGCCCGCTTTGCCGAGTGTGCGGAAGCAGTCCGCGTAGTCCCGCGGCACGTGACTCGTCTCCTGGGCGCATACGTGGTAGCAGATCCCGAGGGCGGCCTGGATGGCGATGAGCAGGCGTGATCGCGCGATATCCTGGTTGTCCTCGCCGGCCATGAACTCCTCGAGCGGCAGTGCCCCCAGCGGCCGCAGGCGCTCTCCGGCCCGCTCGATGTCGCTGATGAACTCGGCGAGGCGCTCGGCGTTCACGCTCATGCGGCGATCACCTTGGGTCTGTCGATCCCGACCACGATTTACCTACGGCCCGCGTGGGCAACCAGATCTCTCACGGCCTGCTCGCGCAGCGGCTGCATGTCGAAGTAGCGGGGCAGGACGTACTCGAGTACGGCGGCGTAGACTTCTCGGTTACGGAGACTGAGGAGGCGGCCGGTGATGATGCGGAACGTCGCATGGAGGGGCGCTTCGTTGAAGGCGCGGACGTCCACAGGGATACGGTGACCGGCGGAAGACTGTGCCCGCGCTTCGAGCGCCTCCTCCAACTGACTCTCCGCCTCCCACGCGTGCCCGTATGCGTCAGGGGTGAGGTACAGGCCAACATCGAGGTCGTGGATGTCGGGTCTCTCGATCGCCGAGCCATAGAGGTAGGCGAAGAGCACCCGCTCATCTTCATCCAACACTGCGCCGAAGGCGGACGCAATGGCCTCGAGAGTCGCCTGATCGAGGTGAAATACCGGAGTGTGGTGTGAGTCCTCCATGTCCACTTGAGCATAGCATGACCTGCACGCCGTAGCGCTGGGGGCCTTGCGGCAGTAGGGCCGCGCCCCGCCTCCGCGACGCGCTGCCGCAGCGGAGCTCTTCCACGAGAAGCTCGGTTAAGGATATACTGTCTTACGTGTGTCTTACCCGTACTGGAGGGGTGATCCCATGGAAACCACCACGCTGTCCAGCAAGGGGCAAGTGGTATTGCCCAAACACATCCGGTCGGCGCATAAGTGGGAAGCGGGAGTCGAGTTCTCAGTCGAAGAGACGCCCGACGGAGTGTTGTTGCGGCCGTTGAAACCCTTCAAGCCAACGCGGCTTGAGGAGGTACTCGGCTGTGCCGGCTACACGGGACCCACCAAGACGATCGAGGAGATGGATGCGGCCATCGCAGCCGGGACCAAGGCCCGCGATGATCGCGGTTGATACGAACATCGTTGTTCGCCTGCTGGTCGGCGATGACGAAGATCAAGCCACGCGAGCAGCGGCGTTGTTCGAAGGAAACGAGATCTACGTCTGCAAGACCGTGCTGCTCGAGACCGAATGGGTACTGCGCTTCAGCTACGAGTTGGATGGGGCGGCTATTCTCAGTGCGCTGAGGGGCCTGGCGGGACTGCCGCAGGTCACGGTTGAAGACGGCCCTGCAGTAGCGAAGTCGTTGGACCTCCTGGAAGCGGGAATGGATTTTGCCGACGCGCTGCACTTGACCTCCAGCGGAGGGGCGGCGCAGTTCGCCACGTTCGACAAGCGTCTGAAGAGATGCGCCGATGCGGTGGTGCCGGGCTGTCACGGTCATATAGTGGTGTGCCCGTAGACGTCTAGGACTGCGTCCGACTCCAAGATACCGGACAGGCCGCGCTCCTTCCCCCCGAGGCCCGGCGCGGGACGACTGAGGCGAGCAGCTTGCCCACTGCGGCGACAGTGCCACCTCATGTCAGATAGCGCCGCTTCGTGCCGGCTCGGAGCGTACGGTATATCCAAGACTCAAAGTGACTTGATCGTTCACGTGGAGGAGTTGTCCGTCGGATTCCCATCGTGACCAGGCTGCCCGGGTTCACTTCGAGAGAGCTTGTAGGGTTCTTGACACGACAGGGCTTCGAGCGCGCGCGACAATCGGGAAGCCACCTTATTCTATGACTGCCTACGGTTGTGGATGGCGGGCTTCAGTCGTCTGCGGCCTCGGCGATAGTCTCCAGTGCATCCGCAAAGACGGCGAGCTCCGTGTGCAGACGCTCGTTGGTCTCGGGCAAGTCCTCGACGAGCACCGCAATCAGCCGCGGATCGAGCACGTAGGCGTACACGTTGCGTACCACATGGCGGAAGCCACGATACCGGTCGAGGGTTGGGACAAGGTCGGACATGAGCGCGGCGGGGCGAATGCCGGGCATCTCGGCTGCAATTTGCCGGAGTAGATCGTGGTGCCAGTTTGGACCGCTGGGCAGCGAGCCGTCGACGCGGTCTGCGATCAAGGCGAAGATGCGTTCCAACCCCGCGTAGAAACCATGGATATTGAGCGCCGCTGCATCGACATAGAGGTCGTCGGAGTCGCGGGCCGTCACAGTTCCACACCGGAGTGTTCGACCGCCCGGTGCAACTCCTCGGGGCAGTGGTCCAGGTCGACGAGGTCGAACTCGAAGTCCGGGGAGAGCCCCAGCAGCCTACCCAGGGCCTCGATGTGCACAGAGGGGGTGAGGCCGGTTGCCGCAAGGTCGATGTCCGACCGCTCGGTGAAATGGTCGCCGTCCACCAGCGAGCCGAACGCCCATACGCCGGCGACGCCGAACTGCGAACGAAGGACCTCCGCCGCTTGGCGGGATACCGCCCACGCCCGCTCGCGTCGCTCACGCCGTCGACAGGCCGTCTCAGCGGTGCGCGCGCGCAGGGTCGCGGCGTAGACCTCGATCTGCTCTGGTGTGAGCATGCTCACCATCTCGCCACGAGTATACCCGCTTGAGATGGCCGCAGAGGGGTGTCGACAAGTCCCTCGACGTGATCCCGGGCCTGCGGTCGCTCGGCCTCGAGCGGGCCGTTCGAGGCAATGGCGTCCTACCCGCGCGCCACCCGCGGGCCCCACTCCGGCCGCACCACATCACGTGTGTCCACCACCAGCTGCACTCCGGAGTAGAGCGCAGGGTCCCGGAACTCGGCGTGCGCCGTTGAGAGCACGAGGCAGTCGTAGGCGCCGAACTGCCCGGATCCTCGCGCTCGAGACTGAAGGCCAGGAAGAAGTCGTTCCGTTCGCCGGCGCCAGTGCGGAGCCCTGTCTCCTCGAGCAGGGGTTTGACCTCCTCGTCGGTGGTGCGATCTCGCGGGTGGTGTCCAGGACGTAGGAGAGGTCGGGCTCCCGGGGCCGACCCCGCGCCAACGCCCGAACGGTATACTTCGACCTCGGTGGTCCTGGGCTTCGCCGTCGAGAATCGGAGGTGCGTTTCGTGCAGAGGGTACTTGTTACCGGTGGCGCGGGGTTCATCGGTTCGCACCTCGTCGATGCGCTCTTGGCACTCGGGTCTTGGGAAGTGCGGGTCCTGGACAACCTGTCGACCGGGAGCTTGGACAACGTGCGGCACTGCATGGCAGACATTGAGTTCCTCGAGGGTGACGTGCGCGATCGAGACGCGGTAGCCAAGGCCGTGCGCGGAGTCGACAGCGTATCGCACCAGGCGGCACTGCCATCCGTCCCGAGGTCGATCAAGGATCCCGTCGCGTCAAACGATGTGAACGTGTGTGGAACTGTGAATGTGCTTGACGCATCGCGGCGTGCTGAGGTGAAGCGATTCGTCTTCGCCTCCTCATCCTCCGTGTATGGAAACAGTGAAACCCTGCCCAAAGCCGAAAGCATGGCGACCAACCCGATATCCCCCTATGCGGTGTCCAAGCTAGCAGGGGAACTCTACTGCCGCACCTTCCACATGGCCTATGCGCTTGAGACCGTAGCTCTGCGCTATTTCAACGTGTTCGGCCCGCGTCAGGACCCAGGCTCCCATTATTCGGGGGTCCTGGCACGTTTCTGCGTGGCCGCCCGAGAGGGCACCTCATACACTGTGTTCGGCGACGGGCTTCAGTCGCGCGATTTCACCTACATAGCCAATGTGGTCGATGCCAACCTGCGTGCCCTCGATTGCCCGGAGGTTGGAGGAGATGTGGTGAACGTCGCCTGTGGTGGCCGAGTTTCGTTGCTTGACGTGATCAGCGTGCTCAACGGGCTGACCGGCCGGAACCTACCTCCGGTGTTCGAGGAGGCCAGGCCGGGGGACGTCAGACACTCTCAGGCGGCGATCGGCGCCGCGGCGAACCTTCTTGGATATGCGCCGATTGTGGATTTCGAAACCGGCCTCATGCGCACGTTCGAATGGTACGGGAGTCAATAGCTACCCCCGCACCACCCGCGGACCCCACTCCGGCCGGACAACGTTGCGGGTGTCCAGTACCAGCCGCACATCGGTGTAGAGGGTGGCGTCCTTGAACTCGGAGTGCGACGTCGCCAGCACCAGACAGTCGTACGTTCCGAACTCGGCGGCCGAAAGGGGTACCGACCGTAGCCCGACGTCGTGCTGCCGCCCCGGCCGCGCCCGGGGGAAATAGGGATCGCAGTACGCCACCTTCGCCCCCCGCTCTTGCAAGAGCTCGATGATCTCGTAGGAGGGGGATTCCCGGTCGTCGTCGATGTCGGGCTTGTAGCTGAGGCCCAAGACGAGCACGCGGGCGCCCTTCACACTCTTCCCCTCCTCGTTCAGGGCCTCCTGCACCTTGTCCACCACCCAGGAGGGCATGCGATTGTTGATCTCGCCCGCCAGGTTGATGAAGCGGGTCCACTGTCCGTACTCCGAGGCCTTCCAGGAGAGATAGAAGGGGTCGAGGGGGATGCAGTGCCCCCCGAGGCCCGGACCCGGATAGAAGGCCTGATAGCCGAAGGGCTTGGTCTTGGCCGCTTCGATCACCTCGAAGATGTCGATGCCCATGGGGTCGAAGGTCATCTTGAGCTCGTTCACCAATGCGATGTTCACCGAGCGGTAGATGTTCTCGAGGAGCTTGGCCGCTTCCGCCACGCGCGACGAGGAGAGCGGCACCACGTGGTCCACGGCCGCGGCGTAGAGGGCGGCCGCCACCTCCGTCGACTCCGCGTCCACCCCACCCACCAGTTTGGGGATGGTGCGGGTGGAGAAGTCGGGGTTGCCCGGGTCCTCGCGCTCGGGGCTGAAGGCCAGGAAGAAGTCGTTCCGTTGGCCGGCGCCCGTCCGGAGCCCTGTCTCCTCGAGCAGGGGCCTGACCTCCTCGTCGGTGGTGCCCGGGTAGGTGGTGGACTCCAACACCACGAGATGCCCCGGATGCAGGCGGGAGGCGATCTCGCGGGTGGTGTCGAGGACGTAGGAGAGGTCGGGCTCCCGGTGCCGGCCCAAGGGGGTGGGCACGCAGATGAGCACGGCGTCGCACTGGGCCAGGAGGTCGAAGGCGGTGCTCGGGAGGAAGCGGGGGCCGCCGGAAGGGTGAGTTCCCGCCCGGGCCTGTGCCACCCGCTCGGGGCCGATGTGGCGGATGTAGCTCTCGCCTCGTTCGAGCCGCGCGATCTTCTCGGCGTCCACGTCGAGACCGAAGACGCGGAACCCGGCTTCCACGAACACCAGCGCCAGCGGCAACCCCACATAGCCTTGGCCGATCACCCCCACCACGGCGCTGCGGTCCGCGATGCGGGCCAGGAGGCCGGCGGCGTGGGGGGAGGGGGCCGTGAACGTGGTCTCTGTCTCGGGTGCCATCAGGGCACATAGTAGCAGGGCGAAGCGGGAACGCGGAACCCTCGCGGGCCCGCAACCGGCCATTGCCGCGGCGCCCGGGCCGGGATCGCCCGGTGACCCTACCCCGCCGGCGCCATCACCTGCTCCGTCGCGGTGCTAATATGCATATGCACCAATGCGTAAAGGAGGCGACATGCCCAGAATGACCATCACGTTGAGCGAGGAGAGGCAGCGTGCACTGAAGGAGGCCGCCGCCCGCCGCGGCACCACCATCACGGCGCTCGTGGATGAGAGCCTCGAACTGGCCGGCATTCGCACGCGAGAAAGCGCGCGGCAGATAGTGGCGCGAGCGCGGGCCTGCTCGGGTCTCACGGACAAGGAAGCGATGGCCCTTGCGCTGGGCGAGACCGAGGCCGTACGCACAGCAGCCAAGTGATGCTGGTCGCGCTGGTCGATACGAATGTCGGGGTGAGCGGCGTGTTGTCGGGCGACGCTGATTCCGCCACCGTCGGCATTCTGGACGCCATGCTCGCCGGTACTCTGCGTTTCGTCCTCTCCGAAGCATTGCTCGCCGAGTATCGGCACGTTCTTCTCAGGCCTTCCATCAGGGAAAGACACAGGCTGGCGGAGTGGGAAGTGGACGCCATCCTGGAGGACGTAGTCGTGAACTCCGGCTTCCGCGAATCACCGCCGCTCGGTGAGGTCGCCCTGATGGACCAGGAGGCATCGGCCCCGGTGATAGGCGGAGCGCTGGTGCCCGGGGACGAGCACGTGCTCGCCTTACTCGCGGTCGCACCCGAGGCCGTGTTGGTTACCGGCGACCGACGTCTGAGGGTGGCGGTGGCGCCGTGGCGCGAGGCGCTCACACCGGCGGAGTTCCTCGCGAGATTGCAGGGCGGTTAGCAGACGTACGTTAGCACCTCGAGGGCGTCCGAGAGCGCATTTTGCAGCGTATTCTCCGCTGCCAATCCCGGCCCAAGGTCCTAGAGCGTTTGCCGTGGCCGGGCCGTACAATGGCCCCGCCGGCCCGTGCACGCTGTGTGCATGACGCCAAGATACCGGTGCACTGTCAAGAGGCCCCGACAACTTGTAAACATATCGTTTGACCTGTAGACTGCGATCATGGAGGTGAAGATCATGCAGACAGCCGTGACCAAACGCGGGCAGACTGCCGTCCCCGCCGCCATCCGCAGGCGCTACCACATAGAGGGTGGCGGCCGGCTTGTGTGGTTGGACGACGGGGAAACGATCAGAGTGGTCCCCGTGCCCGAGGATCCGCTGGGCGCGCTGCGCGGGCGCGGTCGGGGGGAGAAGCTGACCGAACGCCTCTTGGCGGAACGGGCCCGCGACCGCGACCTCGAAACCCACGACTGAACGAACCACGATGCCCGCGCCCCCCGAATCGAGTGCCAGGCCCTACCTACTCGACACTTCGGCGCTCCTCTCGTTCATCGAAGACGAACCAGGCGCGGATTGCGTCGAGGCGGCCCTCAAGCAGCCGAAGACCCTGGTCCCCTGGCCCGTGCTCCTCGAGGCGCACTACATCACGCTACGGGAGAAAGGCGAAGCGGAGGCCTATCGGCGCACCGCTTTGGTCAAGCGACTCGACGTCAAGATACTCTGGGATATGGATGAGTCAACCCTGCTCGCCGCCGCGCGGCTGAAAGCTGCACATCGTCTCTCGCTGGCAGACGCGATCATTGCCGCGTTCGCCCTCCTCACGGATGCGGTGCTTCTCCACAAAGACCCGGAGTTCGACGCCTTGGCCGGGCTCGTGCCGATGGAGGCCCTACCCTACAAGTAGCCGTCACACGGGAAGCCGCGGCGCGCCCTTCTAGCCAAACAAGCATAGTAAGTCGACAGAACGTCGACATACCACGTCCATTCCTGCTAGAATGCCTCCATGGAAGCGACCCAGACTCCCATCGTCAGCCTCCGGGCACAGATCGAGGGAGAGGAGTTCGATTACCTCACGCTCCTCGGCTCCCTTGGCGAGTTCGCCTTCCCCCGGGACAAGATCACCACGCTCCTGCGACGAGGCGACATCATACGCGTCAAGAAGGGGTTCTACGTGTTCGGCCGCGCTCACGCGCGGAGGCCGTACTCGCGCGAGGTCCTGGCCAACATGCTGTACGGGCCGTCGTACGTCTCCCTGGACTACGCTCTGCAGTATCACGGCCTGATCCCGGAGGGCGTGGAGGCGGTCACCTCCATGACCACCGGCCGCGCCAGGCAGTTTCTCACCCCGGTGGGGCTGTTCGTGTATCGCCCGGCGACCTTGGCCGCCTACCCGCTCGGAGTCCACCTCGTGGAGATCGAAGGTGGATCCTTCCTGATCGCGGGCCCGGAGAAGGCCCTGGCCGATCGCGTCAGGACCGACCGCGGCTCAGCCGTCCGAACCATCAGCGAGATGGAGCGACACCTGCTGGACGATCTGCGGATCGACCCCACCGGTTTGGCAGAGCTCGACACGCAGCGCTTGGGCCAGATCGCCGCCGCCTACGGATCGCGCAAACTACGCCTGCTCACCGCCGTGGTGCACTCGTTGCGGAGTGCCGCCCAAGCGGAGGCTCCACGGCGGTGAACGACGCCGTCGGCCGCATGCTCGACCGGTACGAGTTGCGCAGCACGCAGGACCACACGCGGGCGCTGCGGGAAGTCTTTCAGGAGCTCAGCCTGCTCGGCCTCTGGCGCGCCAAGTTCTTCGAGCACGGCGCATTCTACGGAGGCACCGCCTTGCGCATCCTCTACGGGCTTGATCGCTTCTCCGAGGATCTCGACTTCTCGCTTCTGACGCCGGATGCGCACTTCGACCTGGGCCGGTACCTCGCGGGGCTGGAACGAGAACTCGCGGCTTTCGGACTCACTGTGTCGGTCACTCCCAAGCCACAAGCCACCCGGAGCGCGGTGCAGTCTGCCTTCCTGAAGGCCGGCACGCTCGAGCACCTGCTCGTTATCGGTGCCGGCGCCGCTCTCACCCGAGGCGTGCCGGTCAACCAGATGATCAAGGTGAAACTCGAGGTGGACCGCGATCCGCCGGGCGGTTTCGCCACGCAGACGCACTTCCTGCTGCGCCCCCTCCCCTTCTCCGTGCGTGCCTACACGCTTCCCGACCTCTTCGCCGGCAAGATGCACGCTCTGCTCTTTCGGCGCTGGAAGAACCGAGTGAAGGGCCGCGACTGGTACGATCTGGTGTGGTTCGCCGCGCACCACCCGGCCCTCCACCTGGCCCACCTGGAGCAACGGATGCGTCAGAGCGGGGACTGGACGGCGGAGGCAGCCCTCGACGAGGCGAAGTTCGGCGAGTTGTTCGCCCAGGTGGTTGGCAACCTGGACGTAACCCGCGCGGCGCGAGACGTGGAGCCCTTCCTGCGCCACCCGGAGAGCCTCGAGGTCTGGTCGCGCGAATTCTTCCTGGACATTGGGCGGCGCATCGAGATCGTCTAGAACAGCGCCCGCTTCTCGGCCCGGCCGGCCGCACACCCCTCGTCCACGGCCGTCTGCCGGGGCCCCTTGCACCCGCCCCCCTCCGAGCATATGCTGGACACCGTTCAGTCGGCTGCACGAAGCTCCGGCGGAGCAGGACTCCGAAGGTGGGCACCCGAACTAGCTATCGTGGCGACCACCTTCCAGATCGGAGGACGCTGAGTGTCGTGTTGAGCAAGCTATCCAAGCGCCGCACCCTGGCGATGGCCATCGACGTGGCCATCGTCGTTTTCGCCTACTACATGGCTCTGCAGTTCCGCTTTGCCGGCGGCATACCCGCGTACCTCCACCTCCACAGCCGCAACTTCCTGCTCTTCATCGTGCTGGCCGCCGCTGCTCACCTCTACGCTAATTGGTCCGCCGCCGTCTACACCATCGTGAACCGCTACGTGGGCCTCACCCAGGCACTCCATGTGACCTACGCCACGCTCGCGGCGACCGCGTCGCTCCTCCTGACGGCCTGGCTCTGGCCGGACGGGCGACACCTCCTGCCCCTCTCGGTGGTGCTCTCCGGCGGACTGGCAGCGGGTGTGATCATGATCGGAGTGCGCTTCTACGGGCGGGTGTTCCACGAGCGCAGTCTCAGCAACGTGGACCGCGGTCGCCGCCTCCTGCTGGTGGGTGCCGGGCAGGCGGCCGACATGATCACCCGGGAGGTGCATCGCAACCCCGCCCTGCACGCGCAGGTGGTGGGCCTCCTCGACGACGACCCCTCCCTCCGAGGCATGCGCCTGCAGAACCACCCGGTGCTGGGGACGGTGGCCGAGGCTCCCCGGGTGGTGCGCGAGCGCGACGCCACCGAGATCCTCATCTGCATCCCCTCGGCCACCTCCGACGAGATGGCCCGCATCCACCGCACGCTCCGGAAGATCGGAGTGCCCATCAAGACCCTGCCCAGTATAGAGGCCTTGGTGGACGGCACCCCCCGTCTGGCCGACGCCCGGCCCCTGAACATCGAGGACCTTCTGGGCCGCCCCCGCGTACACACCGACCTGGGCGCCATCGCCGCCTACCTCAAGGACAGGCGCGTGCTGATCACCGGCGCCGGAGGCTCCATCGGCTCCGAGCTCTCTCGTCAGGTAGCCGGCTTCTCCCCGGAAGAATTGGTGTTGGTGGACCGGGACGAGTCGGCCCTCTATCATCTCCACGAAGACCTGAAGCGGCGGGGCTTCGCGGGGTACGAACTGGTGCCGGCCAACATCCTGGGGCGCGTCAAGATGGGGATGCTCTTCGCACGCTACCGCCCGCACGTGGTGTTCCACGCCGCCGCCTTCAAGCACGTGCCCCTCATGGAACTCCATCCCGACGAGGCCGTGTTGAACAACGTGCGCGGCACGCTCACGGTCGCCGAGCTGGCGGGCGAGGCGGGGGTGGAGCGCTTCGTGAACATCTCCACCGACAAGGCGGTGGACCCGGTGAACGTCATGGGGGCCACCAAGCGGGCGGCCGAGCACGTGGTGCGCATGCTCTCGGCGCGCTACCCAGCCACGCATTACTGCTCGGTGCGCTTCGGCAACGTTCTCGGGAGCCGGGGCAGCGTGGTGCCCATCTTCGAGCGGCAGATCGAGGCGGGCGGCCCGGTGACGATCACCCACCCGGAGATGACCCGCTATTTCATGATGATCCCGGAGGCCGTGCAGTTGGTGCTGCAGGCGGCGGCCCTCGTGGAGGAGATCCCCGCGGCTCCCGTGTCCGCGAACGCGCCGGGCGGCGACGCAGCGACCCCCACACCGGCGGCCCCCTACGGCGCCTTCGTCCTGGAGATGGGCGAACCGGTGCGGATCATCGACCTAGCCCGCCAGATGATCGAGTTCATGGCTAATGGGCGCGCGAGCACCATCGACCTCGAGTTCACCGGCCTCCGTCCCGGAGAGAAGCTGCACGAGAACCTAATATGCCGGGCGGAGTGCCCCGTGCCCACCAGTCACCCGCTCATCAAGCTGGCCCTGCTCACAACGGGGCAAGACGGGGAGCCTGCGGACGCAGGCGGGATCTCGAGCTCGAACGCCGCGGACCCGGGCGGTCTCCCACCCGCCTTCGAAGAGCACCTCGACACCCTGCTCGCCCTGGCCAGGCGGCACGCTCCACCCGATGAGCTCCTCCCGGCACTCCACGCCTGCGTCCCCACCTACGAGCCCTTCGACTGGAGCCAGGTGGGCGCCTTCCCGGGCGCCGAGCGGCGATCCGCTGAGGAGTAGATCGGCGGCTCGCGGACTGGGGTGCTCCCGCGTCCTTGGCCCCGTCCATGCTCGTGGCCTCCCGGCCTCCCACCTCTCTGACTGCTGCTATACTGGTCTGAGACTAGTCTTAAGTCTGGCGATTTCACAACTTGACCAGCCCGCGCGCGACCAGAACGGAGCGGAGAATGCGCACCGTTGGAGCATACGAAGCGAAGACCCACCTCTCCGAACTCCTCGAGCGCGTCGCACGTGGAGAACGGGTGACCATCACGAAGCACGGGCGCCCGGTGGCCATACTCGTGCCGGCCGGTGAGCCGCTTACCGTGGATCGGGCGCAGGCGATCGCGGAACTCAAGGAATTCCGCCGCGGCCGAACGCTGGGCGTCGGTCTCACGATCAGGGACATGATCGATGAGGGCCGGCGTTCGTGACCTTCGTACTGGACGCCTCGGTCGCCCTGGCCTGGGTCTTTGAGGATGAGGGGGCCGACCTTGAGGGGTCTCCCGCCCCCAGCTCCGACTCAGCCCTCACGCGTCTTTTGCGGGAGGATGCGCTCGTGCCGGTGATCTGGCCGCTGGAAGTGGCGAACGCCCTGCTGGTGGGCGAGCGTCGCGGACGCCTCACCCGGGGAGATGCCCAGCGATTCATCCAGTTGCTTGCGGCCCTGCCGATCGAGGTGGATGTGGAGACGCCCCGGCGCTCCTTCCGCGACATACTCCCCCTCGCACGTGAGCAGGCACTCTCCACCTACGACGCGGCCTACCTGGAGCTTGCCCTGAGGCTCGGAGCTCCGCTCGCCACACAGGACGCGGCCCTCGCCCACGCCGCGGAAGCCCTGGGCGTGGCACTCGCCTAACCCTGACGCGACGCCAAGTTCCACCCGAAGACCCATCCCCATCGAGCGTAGCCCAGCGTACCCTTGGACGCATGGGACGCGTATGGATACAAGACTATTCACCCAGCACCTTCGTGGCCGCCTGAGCGTGCTATTATGACCAGAGTCTTATGACCATGGTCCTATAAACGAAGTGGGGAGCGCCCATGTCGCCCAGCGTCTCCAAGTCAAGATTCAAGGCCAAGGCGCTCGAATACCTCCGCAACGTGGAGCAGCGGGGTGAGGAACTGGTGATCACCGACCATGGTCGCCCCGTGGTGAAGGTGGTGCCCCTCACAACGAACGTGGACGACCTGCTCGCCCCGTTCCGCGGCTCGCTGACCCTCTACCACGACCCCACGGAACCGGTCGCCGTCGGCGACTGGGAGGCTCTCGGGTAGCCCGGCAGGCGTCAGTGCTCCTCCTCGACACCCATGCCTGGATCTGGTGGCTCGCTCAGCCTGCGGCCCTCTCCGGCCCGGCGCGGGCCGCGGTGGAAGAGGCCATAGGCTCGGCGGCGGGCGGGAGCGGCGGCGGGCCGGGCGTCGCGATCTCGAGCATCAGCGTCTGGGAACTCGCCACGCTCGTCCACCGCGGACGGCTGGAGCTCACCATGACCCCGGCGCGCTGGCTGAAGGAGTGCGAGAAGCTGCCCTTCCTCGTCATCCTGCCGGTCGACGCCCAGGTGGCGTTGCGATCAGTCTCATTGGGTCCCGCGCTCCACCCCGACCCCGCCGACCGCATGATCGTGGCGACGGCCCTGCTCCGCGGTTTCACCCTGGTGACCAAGGACCGGCGTATCCGCCAAGCCGGCCTCGTGCCGACCATCTGGTAGGTGGGCATCTGGCAGGTGGGCGCCGCCGCATCGGACATGACTGCAGTGGCGCGGCTCTTCTACTTTCTGATATTCTGTAATTCAGTATTTCAGAGGGAAGGACGGCTCTCATGCGCACCACTGTGACCGTGTCACCCCGCGGTCAGATCACGCTGCCCGCCGAGGTCAGGCGCCGACTGGGGATCCAACCTGGAGGAGTCGTCGTCTTGGAGGAGGTCGAGACCGGCATCGTGCTCCGACCGGCCGTCGTGTTGGAGCTCGAGGTCTATACCGACGAGGACATCGCCTCGTGGGACGAGGAGGACGCCCTCTCGGCCACGGAGCGAAACGCCATCCTCAGCAGGTTAGCGGCGGACTGACGCGCGCCCCATGACTACTGGACCGCCCTCCCGATCCGACTCGGGATCGCGTGCCGGGCCGAGCGCCGAGTCGACTGCGGTCCGCCTGTTCCTGGACGCCAACGTACTGTTCACGGCCGCCCACAACCCCCAGGGGAAGGCGGCGTTGCTAGTGGAGCTGAGCGCGCTGGAATCGTGGGCTCTCGCGACGAGCGGCTACGCCGTCGGAGAAGCCCGCACGAACCTACGGCGGAAGTATCCATCAGCGGAAGGGAGATTGGATGGGCTGCTCGAAACCGTCCGTGTCCTTCCCGACGTGGACCCCTCGCTCTGCACCCTGCCCGTCCCCGCGAAGGACAAGGCCATCGTCGCGGCTGCGGTGGCGTGGCGGGCCACACACCTCCTCACCGGCGACCTGAAACACTTCGGACCGTTCATGACTCCGCCTGCCGGGAGCGCCGCGACGCAGTCGCGGGAGGGCTCGCGCGAGGGTGTGGTGCCACCGACCGACCCCCTGCTGATTCAGACGGTAGCGTCGTTCCTCGCGCCATTCCTCGCAGAAGCGACCGCACCGCTATCTCCACCCTGACCGTGCCGCAACACCAGCCAAGGCGGCGGGCGCCGCCCACACGTACATGGTCGTATATTGACCACTTGCTGGTTAATATACGACCATGTACCAGCGGCCTTCGGTGAGCGGCTTGCAGCCGTCCCGGTGAGCGCATTGTGGGATCCGCCGGGCACCGGGTCCACCGGATAGTCGCCGAAGCTCGCGCCTCGTACGGAGGGCCCTCGCCGCGCCTACTCGCGCTCCACGGCATTCGTCAGCCGCCCGATCCCCTCGATGTCCACGCTCACCGTGTCGCCGGGCTCGAGCCAGCGCGGCGGCCGCCGCACGAAGCCCACGCCCGCCGGGGTGCCGGTCACGATGAGGTCGCCCGGTTCGAGCGTCATGGTGGCGCTGATGAAGCTCACCAACTCGGCCACGCCGAAGACCATCTCGCTCGTGTTCGACTCCTGCAGCACCTTCCCGCTCACCGTGCAGCGGATGGCGAGTGCCTGCGGGTCGGGGATCTCGTCGGCCGTGACCAGCCACGGCCCCGTGGGCAGGAACGTGTCCACGGCCTTTCCCCGCGTCCACTGGCCGTTCTTGGGCTGGAGATCGCGGGCCGACACGTCATTGGCGCAGAGATACCCGGCCACGAAGCCCAACGCCTCCTCCACAGCCACCCGGCGCGCCCGGCGGCCGATCACCACCCCGAGTTCCGCCTCGTAGTCCACCCGCCGCACCGCCCGCGGCACCATGATCGGCGCCCCCGGCCCCACCACTGAGTTCGCGAACTTGGCGAACAGCACCGGCTCCTCGGGGAGCGGCAGTCCGGCTTCCGCGGCGTGATCGCGGTAGTTGAGGCCGATGCAGACGATCTTGCCCGGCGCGGGGATGGGCGCCAGCAGACGTACGGACTCGAGTGCGAGCGGCGCGTTCGCAGCCGGGTCGCTCGTCGCCGGCGCGTTCGCCGCCAGGTCGTCCGCAGCCGGGTCGCCCGCGGCTCCTGGGGCCTTGCCCACCGTTCCCGGCCCCCCGGCCGCGAGCCACTCCCGCAGATCGGCGCCCAGAGGGGCGATCGAGTCGCCTTCTATCCGCCCGAACGCACGGCCGGTGTTCGTTTCGTAGGTGACGAGTCGCACGGAGCCTCCTTCCTGTCCGGAGCCGAGCATAGCAGGCACACCGACGCGGCGACGAGCCCGCGCCGGCCCCCGATCACCCCCCGGATGCACTACAATCCACTCCAGTGGAATCGCCCTCACCAGACACGCTCACCGCCCCGGCCGGGGCCGACCGGCGCGAGCCGCCGCCGACGGCCGTTACCACGGCCACCCTGCCCCCCCACCCCGCGCGCCCCCCCGAACGCCTGCTGAACGCGCTCCCTCCCGCGCTCCTGCTGGGCGTCTGGCTCTACCTGGCCTTCCACTACGGCGGCTTCCTGCAGCGTCAGTGGCTCCTGCCCGGGCTGGGCGTCGCCGCCCTGGCAACCGTCGCCGCTCTCCTGACCGCCTACCCGCGCCGGCCCCGCTCTCTCTCTCTGGGCGTGCTCGGCCTGTTCGCCCTCTACGCTCTGTGGGTGGGGTACTCCGCACGCTGGGCGGGCTCCGTGGATGCAGTGTGGGACGAGACTGCCCGCACCGGCCTCTACCTCCTGGTGCTGGGCATCGCTCTGACGTTCCTCACCGACGCCCACGCCCGCCGCGCCCTCCGCTACCTGCTCCTGCTGGCGGCCGTGGTGCTGCTCGGCGTGGTCTGCCAACGGCTGTGGACCGCGGACCCGGGCACGATCACCCTCCTTTTTACCGGGAAACGGTTCAGCTACCCGGCGAGCTACCCGAACAACGCCGCCGCCCTCTTCTTGGTGCTCTTCTGGCCTCTCGTGTGGCTCGCCACCGACCGCACCGAACGCTCCCCCGTGCGCGCGCTCTCGCTGGGCGCGGCCTCCGGCCTGCTGTGCCTGGCGGTGCTCACCCAGTCACGGGGCGCCTTCTGGGCCCTGGTGTTCACCACCCTCCTCACCTTCGCCCTCACCCCTTCGCGCCTGCGCACCCTGGTGTTCGTGCTGGTGCCGATCGGGTTGCTGGTGTGGAGCTTCCCCGCCCTCAACGCGTACTGGCTCAACGGCCCGGTTGAAGAAGGAGGGTTTACGGCGGCACGCATCGTGCTGGAGGCGGCGGTGGTGGCGACGGTGGTGGGGCTCGTGCTCTCCCTGCTCGAGCACTGGGTGCAGGTGAGCGGGCGCATGAAACTGGTGTTCGGCACAACCGTGCTGGTGGGGGTGCTGGCCCTCTCGCTGTACGGGTATGCGGCCTTGGAACGCAGGGTGGGGGAACCGAGGGTATGGCTGGCGGAATCCTGGGAGCGCTTCACGGCCGACGAGCTGACCACCCTGCCCGTGAGGGCCGACCCCGGCGGCTCCGGCGCCCCCGCAGATGGCGCGGGCGCCGGTTCCAACGCGGCCGGCACCCCCGCGGCGCCGGCTTCGCGCTTCGCGACCGTGTCCACCAGCGGGCGCTGGGACATCTGGCGCGTGGCCTGGCGAGAGTTCCGCGCGCACCCCTGGACGGGCGTGGGCGCCGGCAACTTCGTCTTCAGCCACGATCGGCTCCGCACCAGCCAGAACGCGAAGCCCCGACAGCCCCACAGCCTCGAGTTGCGGGCCCTCTCCGAGACGGGCGCCGTGGGCGCGGCGCTCCTCTTCGGCTCGTTCGCACTCGGCGTGGGCGGCGTGCTCTGGCCCCGCTTCAGCGCGGGCTGGCAGCGCCTGCGGCGGGCGCGCCTGCGGCGCCGCGCCCGCGCCTCCGCCCGCGACGACGACCCGGACGCCTTCGACTGGACAGCCGGCGCCGACGATGCGCCCGGCGCCGACGACCGGGCGGGTCCCGATGACATGTTCGACGAAGCCGGCCGCGGACCGGACGTGGCGTACGAGGGGGGCCGGTGGGGTCTCGATCCCACCGTCTACGGCTGGGAGACCGCGCTGGTGGTGGGTTTCGCCTACTGGGTCATCCACGGCAGCGTGGAGTGGCTGTGGCACATGCCCGCCACCACCATCCTCCCTCTGCTGCTGCTGGCCCTCGCGGTGGCGTCCGTGGACGCGCGCGCCGGCGTCATGTGGCCGCGCTGGGCCCGCCGCCTGGCCTTCCTGCGGGCCTGGGCCATCCTGCTCGTGCCGCCCATGCTCCGCCTGGCGCGCCGCCGCGCGGCCGCCGACAGCACCGTCGCGGCCGAGGCCGCGCCCCCCACCGACGACGTCTTCTCCGCGTACCGCCGCTCCGACCGGCACCTCTCCAAGCGCCGCCGCCGCGATCGGCGGGCGGTGCGGCGCTCCGGAGGTCGGGCGGCACTCTATCCGCCCGGACCTCTCTCCGTGTGGTACCGACGGCTGGGCTCGCTCGTGTCGCTGGTGGTGCTGGTGGCCATACTGCTGCCGCTGCTCTCCCTGCGGTACCAGGACCTCGCCCTCACCAACGCCTCCCGCGATCGCCGCTCCGCCCTCAAACAGGCGGACCTCGCCGGCAGACTCACGCCGTACTCGGCGGGGCCGCTGCTCACCGCGGCGGACGTCTATGACGTCGCGGCCCAGGTGGCGGCCCAGGACGGCGGGGCCGACGGCGGGGCCGACCGCGGGGCCGTACTCGACGCCCTCGCTCTCTCGCTCGACGCACACCAACGGGCCATCGCGCGCGACCCTCAGGCGTGGTCTCTCCACTACCTCGCCGGATTGGCGGCACGCGAGTTGGCGGCCGCCACGACCGCTTCGCCCGCGGTGGCCGGCTCTCCCGGCACGCCCGCCGAGACCGCCGCGGAGATCGACGCGGCCCGGGGACTCCGCGACCTCACTCCCGCCGAGCTCGAACTGCTGGCCCGCTCTCACTTCTTGGCGGCCCAGACCCGTAACCCGCTCAGCGTCGAGGTGGCGGCCGCACTCGCCGAGGAATAGTGAAAAAGAGGCCCCCGAACTAAAGGAATTCTTCCACCGCCCGAAGTATAGTAGTATGCGTGGTAGCCTGACGTATAGTAATATACGAGGCTACTGCGTGAACGGCCCACGGGCACCCATGTTCCGAAATGCGGCTCTGACCGCGCGCCGGAGGGCGTAGAGAGGGGACGGCGAGATATGCGTAACACCATCATCACGGCGATGGTTGTCCTGGTTCTGTTGCTGGCGTTCGGAGGCACGGCCCTCGCGGCCTCGCCGCAGGACATCTACAACGACTACGCCGATAACAGCAGACTCGACGGCACCTACACGATCGCTGAGATCGAAGCGTATCTCGGCGACGCCACCGTGCACCAGTACGGGAGCCCGGCAGTACTCACGCCGCTGGACGCCCTGCTCACGAAGGTGCTCGGCGCCATGAAGTCCGGCGACGACTACGCCGCCGCGCTGGCCAAAGCCCTCGGCACCACCACCGATACCGGCGATCGCGACACCTTCCCCTTCACCGGGGCCGAGCTGGTCGTGATCCTGTTCGGCGCCGTGGCCTTGCTCGGAGGGGGCTTCGCCCTTCGCCGCGCCACTCGCTAGCGAAAACCGGCGGCGCGGCCCCGCGGCCACGCAGCCCGAGAGTTCCGAACTTCAAAGGGCGCCCGCGCAGGGCGCCCTTCTTCGTCTGCGGCGGCCGCCCGCCCCTCAACTCACGCTGATAGCCGCCAGCACCAGCCCCGCGACGATGAGCACACCCCCCGAGAAGCGGATCCAAAGGGCCACGCGATGGGGACGCTTCGGCTGCGACGGCCGGGCCACGGAGGTGGAGCCCGGCAGGCCCTCAAGCACGGGCCGGGGGTCGAGGCCGAGGAAAGCGGAGTAGCGGGTCAGCATGCCGCGCTCGTAGCCCCGGGGAAGCCTACCCACGTCGCCCCGCTCCATGGTAGCGACGAAGTCGGAGCGCATGTCGAGGAGATGCCCGGTGTCCTCCAGAGACAGTCCCGCCCGCACTCGAGCCTCCTTGAGAGCGAGGTACGGGTCTGTGGGGGCCACGGTCGGCGGCACCACGGGAGCGAACGACGGCAGAGGGCGCGCGAAGCGCGCAGAACCGGTGAGCGGCAGCCGCCCGTTGCCGTCCACACGGTGAGGGGCGGGAACGGGGGCCGCGCCGTCGGCGCCGTCGAGGAGACCGGCCGACACGGACGCGCCTTCGCGGAGCCAGCCACGCACGACCGCCTGGTCGAGACCCAGCACTCGGGCGTACTCGGCGAGCAGGTACGCGCCTTCTGATCCGTCGACCCCCCACCCCCACTCACCCGCCTCGAGCAGGGCCAACGACTCCGGACCGACAGCCAAGACGTCGGCCACCTCCCCGAGGGTCAGCCGCCGCGACCGGCGGATCCCTCGAAGGACCGAGCCCCAATCACCCGGATCAGTACCCGTATCCGGCATATCCGCCGTACCGGGAGTAGTAGCGCTTGCCCCGCGGCACGCCGGTGGCCACCACGCCGATCGTCCGGGCGGAGGCGCGGGCCAGGATGGTGCGCACCTCCCGGGCCTCATCCACCGTCGTGTTCCGCATCCGGGCGGCGATGAGCACGCCGTCCACGTGGCTGGAGAGAGCGAGGGCGTCCGCCACCAGGAGGAGGGGCGGAGTGTCGATGAGTACGTAGTCCGCCGCCTCCGCGGCCTGGACCAGGAGGTCGGCCATCTTCTCCGAAGCCACCAACTCGGCCGGGTTCGGCGGGAGAGGTCCCGACGTGACCACGTAGAGGTTCTTCTGCATGAGGGTGTTGGCGGCGCTCTGGTCGCGACCGCTGCGCCGGCTGTCGGGCGGAGCGAAGTCGTCCACCCGCAGGAGTTGCATGGCCTCGGCGAAGGTGTGCGTGCCCGCGAGGATGCTGGAGACACCCACCTCGTTCCCCAGACCGAGATACTTGTGCACCATGGGACGGCGCAGGTCGGCCTCCACGATGATCACCCGGGAACCGGAGAGAGCCAGGCTGAAACCCAGGTTGACGGTGGTGACCGTCTTGCCCTCCTGCGGAAGGGCGCTCGTGACAAGCAGGGTGCGCAGCTGGCGGTCCACCTCGAAGTACTGCAGATTGGAGCGCAGCGTGCGGAACGACTCGAGTGTTGAGCCCTCCGGCGTCGCAAAACCGATGGGGGCCGTCGAGCGGACGTCCCCGGGCCCGAGCCACTTCTTGCCCACCAGCGGCACCTGAGCCAAGACGGGCAGGCCGTACTCGCGCTGGAGGGATTCCTCATCCTTGATCCGGCGGTCGAGGTACTCGAGAAGGAAGGCGATCCCCACTCCCAGCACCAGACCCACCGCCAGGGCCAAGACGCCGTTGCGTAGGGGCTGCGGGCTGAACGGGGAGCCCGGCACTGTGGCCGTCTGTACGATCTCGTACCCGCCCGTCTGCATCGACTCGAGGATCTCGAGCTGCTTGAGCTTGTCGGCCAACATGAGGCCGCGGTCCGATTCCGCCTCGGTCCGGGTGAGCGACTGGAGTTCGTCCTGTACCAATTGGCGCGCTTCGGCCACCACTTGGCGGTCGGCTTCCCTGCGCAGCCTGACGAACTCCTCGCCGAAGGCGTCGGCCACCTGGGCGGCCTCGTCGGGGTAGATACTGACGGCGGACACGGTGATGAGATTGGTCTGCCCGTCGGGCCGCACCTCCACCATGTCCAACAGTTGCCCCGGGGTCCGCGACGATCCCAACTGCTCGGCCACGGCGGCGGCCACCGTGTTCAGCCGCACCAGACCCACGCCCGTCTGCAACTCGCGATTGAGATCGCGCACCTCGAACACCCGGGCGCCGGTGAGAGCCATGTCGAGGTTCGAGACCTTGTACAAGAGTTGGGAGGAGGCCCTGTATCTGGGGGTGCTCAGGAAGGAGGCGATCAGGGCAGCGGCCACGACCACGAACACGGAGGCGACGATGATCCATTTGCGTTCCCGGACGACTCGGATGTAGTCGCCGAGCTCGACGGTCTCGAGCTGGTCGGGGGGTAGTTCGTGCTCATCCATAGGGCGCTAGTCTAATGGACGGAGGGCACGCGATACAAGCGGGCGGCGGTGCGACCTACGAGCGGGCGTTCACTCCCGAGGCCGTCACGACCCACCGGAAGGCGTTCGGTGTCTCCACCGTCCGCGCGTCGATCGTCACCGAGAGCACTTCGGGGCGACCGGCCACCACGTCGACGGGGCCGTCGGCATCGAGGCTGATCGAAGCGCCCTTCGCGATCGCGCCCACGTGAAGAGCCGTGCCCGATTCGGCGTCTCGCACTTCCACCCAGGCTTCATCGGAGGCGCTGATCTCGAGCGCGAAGCCCCGCGCGCCCGGGCTCGCGGCCGATAGGCCCGGCTCGGCGACGTTCTGAGGTCCTCCTGTCGAGGGACCGGCGTGCTCCGTACGGAGGGTGGTGGTGGCTACGAGCACCGCCGACGTGCCGTCGTCCGGCACGATGTCTGCCGTTCCGCTATCACCCGCACCGATGTCTCCCGTTTCGAGGGCGACGGTGGTGGGGGGCGTCGAGTCGGAGGCCGCCCCCTCACCCACGGCGCCGGAGTCCAACGCCGCCGCGACAGCCGACGTAGCGGACCGCTCGCTCGCTGAGGAGTCGCCGCCCAGCAACGAGAAGAGGTCGAGTTGCAGTCCGCCGAACACGCCCACGGCGACGAGCGCCAGCAGCAGGACCGTCACCACCGCGATCCGCCGAACACGAGGTCGGTGCTCCGTCCGAGAGCCAGGGGGCGACGCGACACGACGGGCGGCCCGGGGGGTCACCTGCGCCGACGAGGCCTTCCCATTCCCATTGGGAGTGTCGGTGACGCCCTGCGCCACCGACAGGAGGAAGCGCTCGGGGTCGAGTCCCGCGAACATGGCGTACCGCACGATGATGCTCTCCACGTACGCCGGTCCCAAGATGCGGTCGAGCCCGCCTCCCTCGAGAGCCTCGAGGTAGCTGGATCTGATGCCGAGAGCCGCACCCACCTGGTCCAAGCCGTAGCCGGCCGCGATCCGGGCCTCCCGGAGCGACCCGCCGATCGAAGAGAGCCCGCGGCCCTCGGTGATTGTCGCCATGATTGCGTCTCCTCGTTCAGGTACGCCTTACATGTTCTGCGAGGAGGCGTCCGTTCCTCCCCGCCTTGAGAAAACGAGCGCATTCTACTCAAGGTGCAAGAGAGGGCGACCGATACCATACTGAATCGACCGCGGCGACCTCGGAGGATCAGGCGACACGTGAAAGAGAACGCGCCCCGCCTCATCCTGGCGGACATCGACCCCGCAACGGCCACTGACAGCACGCTTCCGGCGGCCGTACCGAAAGCTCTCAGCGAGCGTTTCCTCACCTCCGTCCTTGAGATCAACGATCTTCTGAACAGCGAACTGCACCTCGCCGCGGCCCTGGACGCCATCCTGAGCGCGGCCATGGACCTCCTGGAAGCCGAAGAGGGCTCGCTGCTGCTGGTCGACCCGGTGTCGGGCCACCTGATGGTGGGAGCGGCCAGTCACATCCCCAAAGGCTCGTGGTCCACGATACGGATACCCCTGGGCTCGGGGATCGCCGGGTGGGTGGCCGAGAAACACAAGCCGTTGCTTATCGTCAGCGGGATGAACGCGGACGAGGAACACGCCTTCCTCAATCATCGCACCGACGTCCGGGACGGGATGTCCGTGCCGCTCGAGCGCTCCGGCTCCCTCTGCGGCGTGTTGAATCTCACCAATCGACGTGCCGGCGGGGAGTTCTGTCGCGACGACCTCGATCTGCTGGCCGCCTTCGGCAAGCAGGCCGCGATCGCCATCAACCAGGCCCGCCTCCAGGAGGAGCGTGCCGGGGGCTACTGGGGCATGGTGTCCTCGTTGGCCCGCGCGGTCGACGCCCGCGACCCCTACACGTTCGGTCACTCGCAGGCTGTACGCGATTACGCCGTGGCCCTGGCCAAAGCAGCGGGGATCGCGGAAGCGCTCCTCTTGGACTTCGCCACCGGCGCCCTGCTGCACGATATCGGCAAGATCGGCGTACGCGACGCCATCCTGCTCAAGCCGGGACGCCTCACGGATGCGGAGTTCGAAGTGGTGAAGACCCACCCGGTGCTCGGCGCGGACATCCTCCACCCCGTGGTGAGCGATCCCATGGTGTTGGCGGCCGTGCGCAACCATCACGAACGGTACGACGGGCGGGGCTATCCCGATCGTCTCGTGGGAGAGGCGATCCCCCTCACCGCGCGGATCATGACGGTGGCCGATTCGTACGACGCCATGTCGTCCACCCGGAACTACCGGGTCGCCCTCCGGCCCGAGGAGATCACCAAGGAGATGATGGCGAACCGGGGGCGGCAATTCGACCCGGAGTTGGTGGACCTCTTCCTGGAGTGCTTCCCCCTCGACAAGGGTGCCGCCGTCATGCGTGAGGCGGCGCGCGAATCGGTGGCAGGCCTGCTCCCCGACTCCGACTACGACGGGTACGCTTCCTTCTCCCTCCTCGCCGACGGCGGCGACTCCGAACAACCACACGATCTCGCCCTCATCGCGGCGGAACTCATCCAGGCCCAGCTCTCCGTGGCGAGCCTCTACGCCGGTCCGAAGACCCTGGCACGACTGAGCGCGAGCCTCGCGAGCTTCGCCGAAGCCCAGGGCATCCCCGTCGCCATCGACCACCGCGGCCGGGTGACAATGGATGCCGGCATGACGGGGGGTGCTCCGGCGGTGGTGAAGGCGCTACAAACCTACGAGGCGTACCTCAAGACCACGCTCATCCAGGTGACCGGCTTCAACCTTGCCGAACGGATCGTTCGTGAGAGTCTCGCGACGGTCGGCGAGCGCGCCCGGGCGCTCCACGCCCAGATCTACTCGTAGAAGAAGGCGCCTAGAGCCGAGCCGCGCCCTCGGTCTCGGGCCGAGCGACGGCCTGCGCTTCCGGCCTCATCCCGGCCGCCGAGCCGCCCCGCCGCAGCCGCCACGGTGCTCCGTTGAGCCCCCACTGCACGACCGCGGCACCGCACATACCCAGATAGCTCAACATGTAGATCTCGGCGGCCGCGGGTGAAAAGTCACCCACCACCGTGATGCCCCAGCCTCCCAGAGTGTTGCCCACACCCATCGCCAGCAGAGAAAGACCGAAGACCAACCACACCGACCCGATCTCACCGCGCCCCATCTGAAAGGGAACCACGACGGCCGGTATGGCGATGACCACGCTGAGTACCAGGTAGAGGGCGTCCGGTACGTGCCCAACGACGTCGCGCGCGGTCCCACCCTGCGCCAGCGGCCACACCACCCCCGCGGTCGTCACGGCTCCCCCCACGAACGCAAGCACCACGGCCAGCAGAAGCCCGCGGCCGCCGAGCACAAGATTCAGGTGCAGCATGTTCCCGTAGAGGGCCAGGGCCATGAGGACCATGCCTCCCAGCCAGAACACCTCGGCCAAGCCCACGGAGTCGACACGCGGCAGGTGGCCGGCCGCCTCGGCCACGCGGGCGAACCAACCTGCAGCGAGGGCCAGGAGCGCGAGACACAGGACGCTCCACGTCTTGCCGGCGACATCGGTTGGGTGAAACGATCCCCGGGCCAACAACCCCCCGGTGGCGGCCACGAGCGCACACCCACCCACCGCGAGACGGAGCACCACCGGGGAACCGCTCCCAAGACTCGGCGATTGCATGAGAATGGAGACCACCAGGAACACGATCGCAAGCACGGCCAGCAGGAGGACCTCGGCCTTCCTCAAACCTATGAACACTGGCACCCCACTCCCACTCTCCCCCGTACCGAATCTGTCCACCAGGCCGCACCACGGGTGGTGCGCTGGAAATAGGTATCGGCAGCCGAGGGCCATTTCTCAAGGGTCACCGTCGAGGACGCCGAGGAGGACGCCGACGAGGGCTCCGACGAGCGCGCCGAGGGCGCCGTCGAGGACCGCCTGCCGCCCCGTCCGCCCGCCCAGCTTCAGCCGGCCAGCGTGCGAGCCAGACGGCGAGCCAGGGCCACGATGGTGAGGATGGGGGGCAGCCCCGGAGCGGAGGGGAGCACGCTCGCATCGCAGACGAAGAGGCCGGGGATCCCGGTGCGGAGCCCCTCATCCACGACCCGGCCTATCCCCGCGGTCCCCCCCGGATGGGCCCCTTGGACGCCCGATACGAGCACCGAGCGCGGAGACACCCCCGCCGCTTCGAGGATGCGGCGGGCGGCGGCGGCCCCCTCGTCCAAACGTCGGCGATCTCCGGACGTGACCGGCTTGGAGATACGCCCGGCAGCGGGCACCCTGCCGGCTCCGTCGTCCGTGGTCTTCACCATGACGCCAAGCGTCCTCGTGCGCGGGAGGGCGAAACCCCGGACACCCGCCTCCAGGAAGCGCACCCGCCGCGGCTGGTTGACGAACGGCGAGAGGATGAAGCCGCACCGCTCACGTGAATCCAGGTGAACCAGCGACATCACGGGCTCCGTGGTTTGGTCGGCCGCGAAACCGTCGCCCGACAGCCGTCCGTACACGTTCACGAAGAGATCGGCGAAGAGCCCGCCGCCGGCCTCCCGCACACCGGCCCGCTGGAGCAGGATCGGGGTGGCGAGGCCTCCGGCGGCCAAGATGACCGAGCCGGCCCCCAGCTCGAACGGGCCGCCGGAGCCGCGGCCTCGCACGCCGGCGGCCCTGCCCGCCCGCACGATCACATCTGTCACTTCCATCCCCGTGACGACCTCAGCCCCCAGCCCCACGGCTTGGTCGAGCATGCCGGCGGCCGTCCACTTGGCGCCGGTGGCGCAGCCGAGAACGCACAGCCCGCAGCCCGAGCAAAGGTCGAGGTTGATGGCCTTCGGCATGGGGCGGAGCGGGGTGCCGGCGTCCTCCGCGGCCTGCATCAGAAGACGCCCACCGGGAGAGAGCCGGTCCAAGGGCCAGGGGGCGACACCGAACTCCCCCTCGGCGGTGGTGAGGTCGTCGTCGAGATCGAGGCCGTGGGCGGCCAGTTCGGCACCCAAGGAACGGTTGAGATTGCCGCAGGCGACGACGGTGGAGCCGCCACGGGTCAACGCCCGCCACAGGATGACGCCCTCTCGCGAGCGACGGGGCAGAGTGATGAGAGGGGCGGCGTCGTAGAAGCGGGCGGCGTGGGCGAACGTGCCGAAGCCGGTGGGCGTCGCCCCGCGCTCGAGCACCGTGACCTGCCGGCCGCGTTTCGCCAACTCGAGTGCCACCGACGCACCGCCGGCTCCCGAACCCACCACCACAAACTCGCGCACCGCAGCATCCACCGTGGTCACCTCCGCGGCCCGAGTATACTATGTGGGCATGAGCGCCCCGTGGCGCCGCCTCCAACGAAGGGACCCCTCACGCCCACCTCCGACGAACACCAGACGGTGCCGCGCGCTCCCGGAAGCGGTCTCGCCTCCCTGGGCTACAACGAGCGCCTTCAGACGCTCTTCGCCCCCTTGGTGGCCGAGGGCCTGGTTCCCGGCCGGATCGCCCGCGTGGACCGGGGCAGCAGCCACGTGCTCACGGCGGACGGGGCGGAACGAGCGGCGCGTGCCCCCCAGCTGGACCGCGCCACGGAAGGACCCACCGATCCCGCCGTTGGCGACTGGGTGGCTCTGCGCCACGACACCGGGCTGGACCACGCACTCATCGAGTCCGTCCTGCCCCGCACGTCCACCTTCATCCGCACCGACCCCGGCCGCGACGGCGCCGCCCAGGTGGTGGCCGCCAACGTCGACACCGTCCTCCTCGTGCACACGGTGGACCGGGACTTCAACCCCCGCCGTCTGGAACGCGAACTCGTGCTCACCTGGGAGAGCGGCGCCGTACCCGTGGTGGTGCTGAACAAGGCCGACCTCCTGCCGGACCCTGAAGCCCGGGCGACGATGCGCGCCGCGGCGGCCGCGGTCGCCCTCGACACGCCCATCCATTTCACCAGCGCCGCCACCGGCGAAGGCCTCGAGGAGTTGGCTGCCTATACCGCCGGCAACAAGACGGTGGCCTTTCTCGGAGCGTCGGGTGTGGGCAAGTCCACCCTCATCAACCGCTGGCTGGGAGAAGCGTCGCAGGCCACCCAAGAGGTGCGGGAGGGAGACTCCAAGGGCCGCCACACCACCGTCGCCCGTGAACTCGTGCCGCTCCCCTGGGGCGGTGTCCTGGTGGACACCCCGGGCCTCCGCGCGGTGGGTATCCAAGACGCGGACGCCGGTCTCGCGGCCACCTTCTCCGACGTGGAGACCCTGGCCGAAGCGTGTCGTTTCCGCGACTGCCGTCACGAAAGCGAACCGGGGTGCGCCGTCCGCGCCGCGGTGGAAGCGGGAGCCCTCACCGGGGAACGCCTCGAGAGCTACCACAAACTCCACCGCGAACTGGAGTTCGAGGCGGCGAAGCAGGACGAGCGCGGCCGCCGAGCGCACGACCGCCGCTGGATCCCGATCAAGAAGGCCGCGCGCGCGTATTTCAAGCAGGGCCGGCGGTAGCCGGAGGACTCGCCCCGGGCGAGCCGACCGCCCCGGCTAGGCCGACGGATCCACCACCTGCCCGAGGAAGAGCACGGCCCCCGTCTCGACGTCGCGGATGAGCCACAAGAACGGACGGTCGACCCGTAGTTCGGCCGGTTCCTCGCTGATGCCGCCCGCCACCGTGACCGCCGTAGCGGCCGCGGCTTCGGTGCCCGCCTCGTCCACCGCCACGAAGGCCTGGTGTTGGACGCCGCTCACGAAGAGGCTCCGGTCGCCGGTCATGCCGGAGAAGTCGGCACCCCCACCCTCGTTGAAGGCGGAGACCATCCCCAAGGCTTGGAGGGCCTCCCCGAGACTCCGGTTGGTGGTGACCTCGAACTTCGGCAGGCTGAGGAACACCTCTTGGGGAGCAAGTTCGCCCAGGATCGCGCCCAGACCGGCGGCGTCGAGACCCTCGCTCACCTCCGCGAACCGTCCCTCATCCGGCACGATCACCAGCATGACCAGCTGCCGGTCGCGATACGGGATTTCCACCGCCCGCCAGCCCTTCCCTTCCCCGTAGGCCATCTCGGCCATCTTGTTCATGAAGGGGACGCGCACCGTCTCCCCGGTGAGGGGGCGAAAATCGCTCGGCGCGGTGGACTCGGGCAAGAACGGGTTCTGCCAGGTAGCGCGGAAATAGAGGGCGTTCGTCAGGGCGAGCGCGCAGCCGTCGTCCAGCGACGCCGGTGGGAGGAGGTCTTGGATGCGCCTCCCCGTCTGGGACGCCACCCAGTCGTTGATCGTCAGGCGCGCGGCCTCGGGATCGGCGGCGAAGTCCACCAGCCGCATGCCCGCCCCGTACTGGGCGGCGAGCAGATCGAGGAACTCCGGGAGGAACGTGTAGCCTGTCTGACCCCAGAGTTGGTTGACCGCGTGCCACTCCAGAGGTATGGACGCCGGGGAACCGGGGGCGCCGGTGCCCTCCTGACGCCGTGTCGCGAGGATCCCGTCGAGGGCGTTCAGGGCCGAGTGCAGATCCTCGGGAGGCAGGGTGAAGTGCAGGGTCTCCGCCATCTCCCGCGCCGTCTCGCCCCGGGCACCGGCGTAGGTGAGAGCCAAGGCCGTGGAGACGCTGTACGGCGAGAACGCCACGTTGGAGACGGCGGCGCTCGCGGCCGGCGTGGCGTCGGCTTCTTCGGGCCCCCCGGGGGCGGCAAGCGCGTGGTAGAGGTCGAAGGCAAAGGCCGTGTTGCCGGCGACAACCTCGGCTATGTCGGCGGAAGCCACGTCGGGGGACTCACGTGACTGCGAGGAACTCACCAGCTGCACGCCGGGCCGGTCTGCCTGCGTGCCGCCGCTGCCGTCACCACCGCCGCACCCAGGGGCGAGGAGGGCCACAGCCAGGAGGACGACGGCCAGGAGGGCCACGGCGAAGACGCGGAGACCCTCGCGGCGGACCGGTCCACCCCCCCTCTCGCGTTGACGCAATAAGAGCAACAAGCGTATTGACAGCCTAAGAGGGTAGTATGTTTGATGAGCAGTAGACGTCTGACGCATCACGGCACCCACTTCCATCGGACCACCATGGAAGACCCCCTCATCCGCCGCAGAAACGGCCGCGACACTGAACGTCTCGGTACGGACAGTACACCTGTGGATCGCATCGGGCAAGCTCCCGGCCGTGCGACTCTCACCATGGTGCACGCGGGTACCGGCGGTGGCTGTGGACGAGCTGGTCCGCGCCTCGACCTCTCCACGGCGTCCAGACCTTGCTCCCCTCCTGTGGGACACCGATCCAGCGCGGATCGACGAGGAACGAGACTCCGTGTTCCTGATCGTCCGCGTGCTCTCCGCGGGGGAGGCCGGAGCACGTGGCGTGGATGTTCCGGCGGTACCCCCGTTCGCTGATCGAGAGCACCGTTGCGGGCGACCAGAGGCTGAACGGGCGCGTCGCGGGCGGATGGAGGAACCTGCTCGGAATCCAACCGACGGTGGCCGCGTGAGTGCCGGGGGTGGAACACAACCTGGTGCATCTAATCCGCAGCCTCGCCTACTTCGCCGACGCTGAGTCCGAGCCCGAGCCCCGTATGCTCGTGCCCTTCGAATGGCGCGAGGCCCGCGAATACGCTCTCGCGCGGTCGCGGGCGCTGCTTCAGGAGATCATCGAGCCGTCACGCTGAACACGACCGGCGCGGACACTCGCGTCGGCCCCAGGGAACGCACGAACCTCAGAGCCGAGCCGCGAACTCCACCGGCGAAAGGATGGGGAACCGGCTTCGTAGCTCGAGCAGATGATTGTCCCCACTCACCAGCACCTCCGCTCCCGACAGTTCGAGCGCGGATAGAAGGTGGGCATCTGCGGAGTCCCGAAGTGCCGCGAAGACATCGGGCACGCTGCCGGGCACGCTGCCGGGTATGCAGCCGGGCGCGCCGGGCAGATACACGATCTCGGACTTGAGCCGCAAGAGAAGGACGAAACGCTCTATCTCTTCGGCGCCCCAGGCCAAGCGCCGGGAGATCTTGGGATACGCGAGGACTTCCTCGATCTCTTCCAGTTGTCGCTCAGAGAGAACGAGCTCCAAGCCGCCGTCTCTCCAGCGCTGGACGATCCGGCCGGGTACGCCCCCTGGGTTGATAAGCCCCGAAAGGAGAACGTTCGTATCGAGAATCACCTTCAAGGTGCGCCACTATCCCCCGGAGGAGCGCCCATGCACAGAGGCAAGTGCCTCATCGACCTCAGCGGCGACCCGAACGGGCGATTCATCCCGATACGCAGCCTGCAGTTGCTCGGTGAGGCGATCGAACTCGCGGTCGAGCAGTCGGAGACGGTTGAAGAGCTCGATATCGATAATGGCCGCAACCGGCTTTCCCGCCTTTGTGACGAGGATCGAATCGCCGCGGTATTGCACCTCGTTCAGGAGTTCGCCCAGCCTCCGGCGCACCGTCATCGCGGGGGCTTCTCGTAACATAGCCCGTCCTCTCAAGAAGGTGAGTCTATCAACTGTGCTGATTGTATCAATTATGCACCGAAGCCAGAGGCCAAGCGGACGGGCGAGACTAGTCCACGGCCAACTCAAGGAGCGACGCCACCGTGACCACCCGGAGACCGGGCACGTCCGCCCGCAGAAGCGCCTGGTCTCCGGTCACGAGATGCGTGGCACCCGCGCGCAGAGCCGTCTCGATGATCGGATCGTCGGAGGTATCGTCCACCCAGGCGCGCGTGGCCCTGTCGACCCCCAGTACCTCGGTGAAACCCGCAATCTCCACCGCGAGAGCCTCGGCGATATCGCGAGCGACCCCGAATTTGGGCCCGGTCAGCGCCTGCAAGAACTCCTCGAGGATGTACAGGGAGGTGACGCCCGCCACCGATCCCGCACGAGCCAACTCGACAACACGACCGGGCTCTCCCCCGAACAGCACTGCCGAGACGAGAACGTTCGTGTCGATGACCACCTTACCGAGCGTTTCGACCACGGATCTTTGCGAGCGCGTCCGCCACGTCGTCCTCGTTCAGGTTCCTCAAGGCCGCCTCGTGGCGGACTTGGAGGACCAACCGGTCCCAGCGAGAGGCCGCGGGCTCGAGGATCAACGCCCCGTCCCGTGCACCCACATCCATCACCGTGTTCTCGTCGATGGCCAACTCCACCGCCACCTCCTTCGGGATCGTCACGACGATGCTGTTGCCGACCTTCCGGGCTTTCACGCGCATGGGAACCCCCGTTCGTATATACACAATATACACTACGAACGGCAAGGCGCTCCTCCTCAGGCATGGCTGCCCCGATGTGGAGTCCTCCCAGAATGCCAGCTATAGGAGGGTGGGCGCCATCCGACTTTGGTCCCATGTTGGCCGCGCCTGGGGCCACGGCGCCCCCCGGCGCGGCCATCCACGGCAGAGTCTTAGGCCCTCACGTAGTTCCCATACGGCGGCTTCTGCCCCCTCATCTGCACGTCGGCGTAGGTGAGCCGACCGTCCTCGGCGGCGGCGCGCAGCGTGGGACCCAGCGGCAGGCCGGTCTCGATGAAGCTCCGGTACACGCCGGCCCGATCCACCCGTCCGGCGAAGACGGCGCCCACCAGACGATCGCCGTCGAACACCAGCTTCCGGTAACCGGCGGCGGCGCCGTCCGCGAAGCTGCCGCCGTTGGCGGCGCCGTCCGCGAAGCCGCCGCCGTTGCCGGCGCCGCGCCTGGGCTCGTCGATCATCGCTACGGACTCATAGCGGTCGCCCACCGGGTCGGTGAGGCCGAGGGCCACGAGGGGCAGGCCGGCGATCACACCCGAGTTCATCGTGCCGATGACGCCGGGGAAGCGGCGCATGCGTTCGGGGTCCGGACCGTGCACCATGTTGTAGGCGGCGATGTGGGCCATGCTGACGGCGTTCGTCCAGAGGGCGGCCACCTGTTGCCCGCCCGTGACGACATCCGTGGTCTCCACGCAATCGCCCGCGGCGTAGACATCCGACACCGTGGTCTCCAGGTAGGAGCCGGCACGGATGCCCCAGTGGCAGGCGAGATCGCTGCGCTGGGCCGTTTCCAGGTTCGGGGCCACCCCCTTCCCCACGATCACCAGGTCGCAGGCCAGATCCTCCCCGGTGTCGAGGGTGACCCCGGCCACCGAATCGTCCGGCCGGTGGGTGACCGACGTGACCTCGCGGCCGAACAAGAAGCGGGCGCCGCGCGCGCGGAGCCGCGCGGCCACCATCCGGCCCACGTGGGCGTCGACCACCCGCGAGAGAGGGAAGCCGGACGCGACGACGAAGGTGCACCGCACTCCCAGGTTCAGGAGGGGCTCGGCCGCCTTCAGACTCACCAGACCCGCCCCGAGGAGCACCGCGTGAGCGCCGTCGGGATCGTCGGCAGGCGCGGCGGCGAGCGCGGCCCGCGCGCGGGCCGCGATGCCCTCGGCGTCGTCCACCGTGCGCAGGGGATAGCACCCAACCGCATCGATGCCCGGGGTCATCGGGATGCGGCTGTCGGCACCCACGGCCAGGAGCAGGGCGTCGTAGTCGAACCGGCGCCCGTCGTCGAGTTCCACCACTTTGCGGTCGGGTTCGACTGTGTGGCCGTTAGCCCCGAGGATCAGCCGGACGCGCTGCTCCGCGTACCACTGCTCCGGCCAGAAGGCGAGATCGTCGAGGGTCTTGCGTCCGTCGATGAGGTAGGGGAGCAGGGGGCGGTAGTAGGCGTAGTGGGTCTCCTTGCCGACCACGGTGATGACCGCCTCGGGGTCGAGCTCGCGCAGGCGCGCGGCCGCGCCGATGCCGGCCGCCGAGGCGCCCAGGATCACGTACTGGCGTGCCATGTCTCGCCTCCTCAGGGGTCAGTCGGCGCCCGCGCCGGGCCCGGTGCTCCAGGCGTCGTCGTCGCCGGGCCCGCCGGCGGCGGCGTCACCGCCCGTGGCGGCCGCCGCGCCCACCGCGGCCGCGGCGCCGCGGCGCGCACGCGCGAAGCCGCCCGCGTCCACGAAGTGGAGAGCGGCAGTGGGGCAGGCGGCCACGCAGGCCGGCCCCGGTAGGTCGGGGCAGAGATCGCACTTCACGGCCACGTGCCGCACCTCGTCCTTCTGGATCACCCCGAAGGGGCAGAGCATGATGCAGGAGTTGCAGCCGATGCAGCGCGATTCGTCGAGCACCACGAAGCCGCGGGCGTCGCGCCGGATGGCGCCGGTGATGCAGGCGTTCGCGCAGAAGGCCTCGTCGCAGTGGCGGCAGGCCACCGGGACGGCGACCGTGTCCACCGCCTCCACGTAGATGCGCCGGCGCGGCGGAGGTGTCTCGGTGATGGCCCCGTACAGGCTCTTCGACTGGGAGTGCTCCACCGCGCAGGCCATCTCGCAGCTGCGGCACCCCGTGCAGCGGGCGGGCACCACGTAGATCTCCTGGGGCGCCGCGCTGCGCGCGGCGCCGGCGACTGTGTCCGTACCACGCATGCCGGCCACCCCCCTCAGGCCACCGTGGCTAGGTTCGCGGGCACGGGCAGGTTCAACCCCTTGCGCCGCTCCACGATCGCCGCCAGCAGCGCGCGGGCCGCCGCCGCCGGGTCGGGCTCCACGATGAACCAGCCGCCGGTGACGTCTTTGATCCCGCCTGTGAGCAACCCGGCCACCGCCGCCGAGCCCAAAACCGGCGGCACGACGCCCACGTGCGTGGGCAGGCCCATGGTCACAGCCCAGGTGCCGATGGAAACGGCCTTTTCCATAGCCTCTTCGGGGGCCGTCGCCACCACGGGCAGCTTGTCCAGGTCGACGCCCAGGTAGTTGGCCACCGCCACGGCCACGTCGGCGGCCCGCGTGTTGTCCACACACGAGCCCATGTGCAGCGCCAGCGGCAGCGGGCCGCCGAGCCCGTTGGCCTCGCCGACGGCGGTGAGTACGGCCTTCAGGCCGTCGCCCGCGTACTCGGCCACCGCTTCCTGGGTGAAGATGCCGTGCCGCCCGAAGGCCCCCGACGCGCAGCCGGTGGCCAGCAACAACACATTCTCCTTAGCCAACGCCTTTGCCAGCACGATGAAGTTCTCGTCCTGGGTGGCCTTCACGTCGTTGCAGCCCGCGAACAGGCAGACGCCCAGGATGTTGCCGTTGGCGATGTTGTCGACGAGGGGCTTGAGCGGATCGTCCGAATCCACCTTGGCCAGAGCGCCGACGATGGCCTCCGTGCTGAAACCGGCGAAGGCGGTGGAGGTGATGTCGGGGATGTCCACGCGCTTGGGATCGCGCTTGGGGTAGGCCTCGATGGCCAGCTGCAGTATCTCGCGCGCCTTCTCCTTGGCTAGTTCCTCGGTGAACTCGATGTGCGTGGCGCCGGGCATCTTGGCCATACTCATCGTGGTGATGACCCTGGTGTGGTAACAGGCGGCCACGTCGGCCACCGAGGGCTGGATGCACTGGTAGTCCACCACCATGGCCTCGAGGGCGCCCGTGGTGATCACCAACTCCTGGCTGAGCGAGCTCGTGGCCCAGGGGATGCCGTGCCGCATCTGCACCTCCATGCCCGTGCAGCACACGCCCACCAGATTGAAGCCGCCCGGCGCGCCGGCGGCCTTGGCCTCGTCGTCCATCTCCACCGCCACCTCGCAGATGATGTCCGAGAGCACCGGATTGTGACCATGGACGGCCACGTTGATTGAATCCGCGCGCAGCGTACCCAGGTTGGCGCCGCTGGCCCGCGGGGTGGGGGTGCCGAAGAGGGCGTCGGAGAGGTCGGTGCCCAGATGCATGCCGGCGTAGTCGCTCAAGGAGCACTTCAGACCGGTAAGAAGGATGTTCACGGGATCGGCGTCGACGCCATAGGTGGTGGCGTGCATCACCTCCGCGATGGTGGAGTCGATGCCCATGGGGAGGATGCCGAGTTTCGTGAACAGCTCCATGCGCCCCGGCGTGACGGTGGTCGCGAGCCAGGCCAACGGCTCCTCCCGCTCGGAGAATTCGAGCAGGCCGGCCCGGGCCACGTCGCGGGCGATCTCGGCGATCGGACGTCCGTCCACGGGCACACCCTGGCGCGCGGCCACGGCCTTCAGTTTGGCCTCGTCGCGGATGGAGTAGTCGGGCGCCGTGCCGTCGGCCATCTTGAGCATGGTGTGGGCCAGGTGCTTGGCGTGCCCGGAGTGGGCGGCCGTGCCGCCGGCGATGAAGCGGGCCAGGTTGCGGGCCACGATGGTGTCGGCGGTGGCACCGCATATGCCCTTGGTGGCCCCCTCACCGAAGGGGTCGATGCGACAGGGACCCTGCAGACACATGCGGCAGCAGACGCCGAGCGAGCCGAAGTTGCACTGAGGAAGCTGGGCCTCGTAGCGGTCCCAGATGGTGGTGATGCCCTCCCGGGCCGCCGTCTCCAGGCCATAGAGGGTCGCTCGATCCGTCGATCGCTCCATCTGCGCTCCACCTCCCGTTGGTTCGGGCGAGGCCGCGGCGACGCCCGTTATTGAGCATCCGATCAGCCTCCCCATTGTTTCACCACCGGGGGGTGTCGGTAAAGAAGCCGCCCCACTATTGATAGCGCTATCGGTAGCGCTATCGGTAGCGCAGGTCTCCGAGCGCGTGGAAGACCCGCTCGCGGAACGCGTCGCGCAGCCCGGCAACCCTGTCGGCCCACGAGGCGGTGCTCTGGACGCCCGGGTATTCCGGAACCGGGCGACCGGCCAACGTGCGCAGCCACCTCCGCCCCCGGTACACGTTGCGCTTGACCCTCCGGGCCTCGCGCTGGGAGCGCACCATCTCCCCCGGCCCCGCTTCAGTCAGCGTGAGCCACTCGGCCCCCAACTCGTCGAGGAGCGCCGCACCGATGTCGGTGCGGGCGATCACATCAGACACACCCGGGGTGCCGGCGAAGCGGTCGAGCCAGGCGTCACCCACGGAGATGTCGGCGAGTTCGGCCAGGGCGTCGGGGCACAGCCGGCAGCGCGACGGCACCCACACGTCGACCCAGCGGTCGAAGTAGTCGGGGTAGGGCACCTCCCGCACGCCCCCGGAGCGCGTGACCAGCCGCATGCCCCCCGGCCAGTCCGGCCCCCGATACGACACCTCCGCAAGCTCCGTCGGGTCGACGCCCGCGCGGCGCGCGGCGATCTCGGTAGCGCGTGGCACAGCCGTCAGCCCGCAGAAGATGCCCAGGGCGAGCACCACGCGGTCTCGCAGGGCGGGGTGGTGCCGCTGGGCCAACCGGAGGCCTTGGATGTGACAGGGCAGCCCGACGAGCGCGTAGCGGCCCGGCTCGTCCAGTACCCGCCGCAGAGCCGTGTTCAGAGCCACGGCCGAGTACTTCGAGCCCCGGCAGGCGGCGATCTGATCGGCCGACCGCACAACCACCGGCGTGGCCGCCAAGGCGCTCGCGCCGGGCGGCCCGCCACCCATGCCGACGAGCAGCGCCGCGTCGATCGCTCCCGTAGCCAGCGCCCCCTGCACGATGGCCGTGGCCACGCCGCCCGAGGCCCCCTTGAAGCGTGTCGCCTCGTCCGCGGCCCACCCGAACCACAGCCCGCGCCACGGCCCGAGGAAATCGGCCGACGGAGTATCGCCCTCGCGCTCCCGCCACCAGGCTCCACCGGTGAAGTCGAGACCTTCCCCGGGACACACCTCCAGGCACGTGCCGCACTGATTACAGGTGCTCCCATCCACGTGCAGATCGAAGCCGGAGCGCGAACGCCAGGCCAGGGTGATCGACCCGCGCGGGCACAGCCCGGCGCAGGTGCCGCACTGCATGCAGAGCCCGCCGGAGAAGACGCGTGCGACTGTGTGATCCGGCCCGACCATCGGCAGAGCCTATCGCGGGAGCGTCGCGGGCGCCAGCCGCGCGGCGGCCTCCCTTACTTCAACGAACGACGAGGCCCCCGGGGGTATCCCCGGGGGCCTCGTCGTCAGACGACTCAGGTTGACCCGAACGACGACGCGTGGGCCGCGCGGGCCGTCTCGGGACACAGCCTACTTGACCGGCTGCACCTGAACTCGCAGGTAGGTGTTACGGGAACCCATCGACCGCACGCGTATCTGCGTACCTGTGTTCGGATTGATGACGCCGCCGAGCGGGTTCGCCGGGCGGTAATACTGCAACCGGTCATCGAAGACCGGCACCGCCGGAAGACTCGGGTGGACCGACGTGAGTCCGTTGTAGTGGAGCGTCACCGGCTCCGTACGCTGGAGGCCGAAGGTGGCATCGAAGGCCTGCACACGGTTCCGCCACACGCCGCCGTCTCCACGTTTCAACAGTTCGGGGTGGGCGTCGATGGGCAACAGAAGCCCCTCGCCTGGGTGTCCCCCCACATTATTGTCGGTCATCGACGTGTCCCAGTAGCTGATCAGAAGCCCATCCTGATACGGGAAGCGCTCCACCCAGTTGAACAGCACGGGATCGGTGGACCACCCGAAGTTGTAGGCGTTCCGCAGCGTGGCGTCGTAGCCGCGGTAGGTGCGATACTCGGCCACATAATAGTTGCCGTAGAAGGCGCTCTCCGTGCCCGAAGAGACGCTGAAGCCATCGGTCGGATCGTAGGTCCACCCCGTGTTGGATTCGGCACCGTCGACCGGCGAGCCGGTCACCAGCACATTGTCGACCATGAAGCCGGACTCAGCAACGGCAACATCGGTCCAGTACTCGAAACCGATCAGCACGCTCGTACCCGCCCAGGCGGAGAGATCGGCCGTAAGGTCGACCCAGCCGGCCGACGCGCCGGTGATGCCGTTGCCGAAGTTCTGGCCGAAGGGATCGGTTGAGGTGGACCGGTTCGTTGGCACGTATTTCCAGTTGGCTCCACCGTCCGGGGAGACGATCACGTAGGCGTAGTCCCAATCGGTCTCGATGTTGTAGTTCACCTTGGCGCTGAGACCCACGACGCCCACGGGAAGGGTGAATTGCCGGTACATGCGGTTGTCCAGATTGTTGCCGGCACCGCTGTAGTAGAGGTTGCTCCCTTCGTAGGGAGTCGCGAGTACGTTGGACACCTCTTTCTCGGGCAGGATCACGAACAGGCCCTGAGCCAGCGCCGTGTTGTACTCTGCCGGGCCCAGCATATGCTCAGACCAGTCGCCGGAAAAAGCAACGTCGTAGTTGAGCCACCCAAGCTGGAACTTCTCCCAGGCACCGAGGTGATTGGGACGAGAGCCGATGTCCTCCCGGCCGTCGCTGAGCCACGAACCGGACGACATCAGCGTCCAGAAACCGGTGGAGTTCTCGCCGTTGTACGAGTAGAGATCCGGAAGGCCGAGATCATGGGCGAACTCGTGCGTGAAGACGCCCACGCCGCCGTTCTCCGGCTGGATGGTGTACTTGTTCACCCAGAAGGAGCTTTCGCCGATCTGGATGCCACCCTCGAGGAACTCCGGCGACGGTCCGGCTGCGCCGATCAGATTGTAGTACGCGAACCAACTGTGGCTCCAGATGGCGTCGTCCCCCAGCACGCCACCGCCCGCCTCATTGCCTTCACCCGCGTGCACCGACTGGAAGTGGTCGATGTAGCCGTCGGGCTCGTCGAAGTTGCCGTCCTCGTCCCAATCGTAGCGGTCCCAGACGTCGAAATCGCTCAGATACGCGTCGATCTGGGCAGGAGTCTTGCCCGCGGCGAGCTGCCCTTCGTACCAGCCGTCGACCGAATCCTGCAAGAACTGCCACACCGCCGGGCCGCCCAAGTCGTCGTCGTAGCCGGCGGCGGCTCCCGGAACCTCCACCCAATCGGTAACATCGCCGTGGATGGCGTAGCGATTGGAGGATTGTTCGATGTAGTAGGAGCGCATCGAGTTGGCGTACCGACCCTCACTGAACAGGATATCCTGATAGTACGCGCGGCTGAAATCCGGTCTCCAGAGCGTCGAGTTATCCACAGTCCGGTCCGGCCGGGCAATCTCGTTGTGGCCCAGGTCGGAGAACTCGCCGAGGACGGTCCACACCGCATCCTCGCCCTCGCGCTCCAGCTCGACGTACTGACCAGCGCCTACTTCCGCGACGCTGCCGCCGTAGACGAGCTCCTTGGCGTTGACGTTGCGCTCAAGCGCCACCTGCCGCAACCCGTCTTGCTTCGCGGTCGCGGGATCGAGGCGATGGTCACTTACCGGGCGTAGGCTCTTCGCGCCGAGGCCACCACCCTCGGCCGGCATGGCCAGCGCCGCCGGTGCCAGGCACAGGAGCACCAATGCACAGGCCACGACCAAGCCGATCGCTCTACCTCTCATACCGCTCTCCTCTCCTCCCGTTTCTCAGGTAGGTCATGGCGGCGCCCTGGGAGTGCCTTCATCGACCCCGGCCGACGAACCCTCCCGGCCAACCCAGCCCCGTCCGGCCCACCGAACCGCCCAAGGCAATTCGGTAGGCTCGATGTTGTCACCACCGGCCCTCGGGCGCAAGTACTTCTTCTACATGCGTGACGGCCGATGCCGGGACCGGCGCCGACTCGGGCTATAATCGGGCGAGACGAGGCGACACCGAGGCGAGAATGACGCAGCGGACGCGATCGGCCCTGGCACATCGCGTTCTTTCCAGAGGAGTCGACCGGGATGGATCTGAGCTACCAAGCCCGCATTGTGAGGGGAGCCAAGGTTCCGGGGCGTCTGCGCCCCGTCACGACGATGGAAGGTCGCTCGCTGGACCATCTCCAGGGTGAATGGGTAGCGATCGTGCTTGTGGAGTGGGAATCCGCGAAGCGCACGGACATCATGAGCATGCACCTGGTGGAGATCCGGGGCCGCGACGGCGCCGTGCTCGACTTCTTACACTACGACTCGTTGGATGTGGCTCTCGACCAAGCTCGAGCCATCTCCGGCACGCGGTCGGACCAGTGGCTCGAGAGCGACATCAAGCTGGGCGAGGAGATCGACGCGAAGATGACCTGGAGGGCCTTCACCTCGATCGTGCGGGGGTGACCGCACCACCTCCCCCCCGGGGGCGGGAAGCCGCTGGCTCTGACCACCTTCAAGACCGAGTCCCGTCGCGCTTCCCCCGCACGACCAGATCCACCTCGCGGTCGAGCACCTGCAGCAGGAAGAGGAGCTTGTCCACCGACTTGCGATAGTTGGTGGGGTCGAGGAGCCGGTAGAGCTGAACGGGAGACGTCCGAAGACGCCGGCTGATCTCCCGCTTGGAGAGAGGACTGTCCTCCACCGCCTTCTGAGCCTCCACGGTGAGGCGGTAGAGAAGGAGGTCACGCAGGTAGCCGGGGTCCTGGTTATAGTCGAGCACCTGCTCCGCAAGGACCGAGCCTTCCCGTCCAGAGGCGAGCCGATATGTGAAGCCTTCGCGGCCGAGCTCATCGTCGATGAAGAGTTCGACGATGGGATCCTCACGGGTTGGGGCCGGATCGGCCTTGGCGTAGGGGAACGGGAGCTGCTGGTGCCCAACGGTGACCTCGAAGGCACGCCTGTGGTTGTTGGGTCTGGTCGAGTGTATCTTCATAGCCGGCCCTCGGCTTCAAGGTCGCGAATCAGGTTGAGCACTCTGCGGGATGGACGGCCTGACATTGGCTTCTCGTTCTCCAGGTCCCACTTCAAGACGAGGACTCCATCGCGGTAGACATGCAGGTGCCGCGGCGAATGGTCACCCGTCCAGGCAAGAAAGACGTATCCTCCGCGGCGAACCTTTGGCATGGATTACTGTTACCTCTCATGATAACAGATATGACTGGCACGACCGGCAAGCCCAGCCCTGTAGCGACCAGGGAGAGGGTAGCGCGACACTCGGAGGGTGCGCATCCGCCGGAAGTCGCAGCCGGAGGCGGCCGCTATGGAAGCGGGCCCACTGGGTATAGAACGAAACCAACACTCGTCGGTTCGCGTGGACACATATCTGAGGAGGTCGCCATGAGCGATGAGGGTTCGGTGATCCGCCGCGAGGTGCGGATCGATAACGTCAGGGCCCTAGGCCGCGACTACCCGCCAAAGCGGCGGAAGGAGATAAGGAAGGCGCTTGTCACCCTGCACGCCAACGAAGTGATGGCCGTCAACATCTACAAGGCCCAGATCACCGCCAAACCCTGTGAGTTCAACACCCAACTTACCGCCGCCATGTTCAACGAGATGACCCACATGCAAGACTTCCAGCTCAAGCTCTACGAGTACGGGTTCAAGCCGAGCAGGCTCCGTTGGGCGAAGTGGGCGGCCGGTTACGTCATCGGCGTGGGATCTCGTATCCTGGGTTCTCGACGGATCCTGAAGACCGGCATCTGGGCGGAAACCAAGGCCATCGAGCACTATGGACGCTTTCTCCAGGCGGCTGACTGGGATGAGGAAACCCGTCCCATCCTGGAAAAAGATCGAGCCGACGAAGTGGCACATCTGGAGCGATGGAAGAGCTTCCTCAAGAACCCCGACCCGATCTGCTGAAGGAGCCGAGCCGATCGCGGGCGTGGTCGGAATCGATGTGGCCTCCGTGATCGGCAACATGGGCGGCGGCCAATCTGCGCACTCGCCTCCTGCCGGCGGATGGGGGGCCGGCCAAGTCGCCGCCGACCTACGGGAACCGTTGTCGCACAGGTACCGGAACAGGTGTCACCCAGGTACCGGAACGCGTCCCGAGAGTGTAATGCAGGTACCGAAGTTCACTCCTGGAAAGCAATGCTCACAATCAGGAAAAACCCGCCATTTGTCCACCGAATGCCACCCCGTGTCACCGGCGTAGGGGTAAACGTAGGGGTAGGGGGCCGGTGTCGGGGGTATTCCGGGGCTCCCGAGAGACCAGCCGATATCGGCCAAATGCAGGGAAAAAGATGCGAGTGCCCCCGACAGGAATCGAACCTGTGCACGAGGTTTAGGAAACCTCTGCTCTATCCCCTGAGCTACGGGGGCACGTTCGCGACCGGCCGGCAACCACAGGCTGCTCAGGCGCCCCGCGCGGTGGCGATTGTACCATCGCCATCGCCACGGTCGGCCCGGCGTCGGCCGTGCGCCCGCGGCCGCCCAGCGGTGAGGCCGGGGGCGAAGCCCCCGGGCCCGACCCCGTCGTCAGGAGATGTGGGTCACCGGCAGGCCGGCTTCTTTCAGTTCCGCCACGATCGCGTCGGTCTCCCCATCGGCGATCCGGATGAAGTACGTATAGAGGCCGCCCTCGCGCTGGGGGAACGTGAGGATCGAACTGAAGCGGATGTTGTGTCCGTCGAGCACCTCAACGATCTTGCGGATCGAACCCAACTTCGGCGGCATGCCTTCGATCGTGATGCGTCGATCGCCTTCCCCGCCCCGGAAGACGCTCATCATGATGTCGAAGAGGTCCTTCTGGGTGATAATGCCGACCACCTTGTCACCCGACACCACGGGCAACGCTCCAACCTTGTGCTTGTAGGCGAGCAACGCGGCGTCCTCTACGGGCATGTCGGGTGTTGCGGTGATGGGATCCCGCGTCATCGCGTCGCGGACTTCCATCTTGTCGTAGAGGTAGTTGATCTCGCCGGCCGAGAAGGTAGTGGCGGGAGAGGGACTCACCCGGCGGACATCGCTCAAGGTCAAGATACCAACCAGCTTCCCCTTCTCCACTACGGGGAGATGGCGGAAACCCTGCTCCTCCATGAGCTTCCGCGCTTCGGTGAACCTCGCATGGGGCTCCACCGTCATGGGATTCGCCGTCATCCACGTGGTGACCAACATGGCCACTCCCTCCATATCATCGGTAATGCCGTACGGATGTAGTCTACCAGGGTGGCGCCTTCGAGCGGCGGAGGCGCGCTATACTCCCCGGCATGATCCAAGCCGTCATATTCGACGTCGACGGGACCATCGTCGACAGCCGCCATCTGATCGTGCCCTTCTACAATTGGCTCTTCACGCACGTGGGGTTGCCGCCGGTTGACGAGAGCGACTCGGAGGCAGTCGAGATCTGCATGAGTCAGCCCGACGAAGCGGTGTTCGCCCATTTCGCCCCGGATCCGGCCGACCGGAAGCGCATGTACGAGGTCCTCTACAGCCTCGACCCGGTCGACTTCATCGACGACCTCAGGCTCGAGCCTCACGCTCTCGACGTGCTCACCGCGCTCCGCCCCCACTACCGCCTCGGTATCGCCACCAATCGAGGATCGGATATGGACGCACTCGTTCGGCACTTCGGCTTCGACGAGTACGTGGAGGTGGTGGTGACGGCCCGCGATGTCGAGAAGCCCAAGCCCAGCCCGGACATGCTCCTTCTGGCCGCGGAGAGGCTGGGCATCCCGCCGGGGGCCGCTCTCTATGTGGGAGACACGGTCACCGACGGTCAGGCGGCGGAAGCGGCGGGCATGGCCTTCCTCTGCTACCGGCGGCACGACCCTCTCGCCGACACGTGCCTACGCGATCTGCGCGACCTCCCCGGTCGAGTGGGAGCGTTGACGGCCCGCTGAGTTCGGAGCGGGCCGCACCGGCCCGGCTCGACCCGTCGGCTGCACCGGCCCGGCTCGACCCGCCGGTGGCCGGCTGACGGCCGACGTCGAGAGAGGCTCCGACTAGAGCGCGGCGGACTCCATCACCACGGCCACCAGATCCTCGAAGGAGATGCCGGCCGCCTCGGCCGCCATCGGCATGGTCGAGGTCTCCGTCAGCCCGGGGATCGTATTGAGTTCGAGCACCCAGGGCGTACCCGACTCGTCCAGGATGATGTCCACCCGGCCGAAACCGCGACAGTCGAGCGCTCGGTACGTGGCCAGCGCCACACGCTCCACCTCGGCCGTCACCGCGGGCTCGAGCTCCGCGGGCACCGTGAAGTCGGTCTCCCCGGCCGTATACCGGGAGTCGAAGTCGTAAAAGGCGTGGCCCGAGCGGGGACAGGCCTCCACAACCGGTAGAGTGCGGGCTTCGTCCCCCGCACCGAGGATGCTCACCGCCAACTCCCGACCGGCCACGAACTTCTCGAGCAACACCTTGCGGTCGAAGGAGAGCGCCGAGACCATGGCCCGCGGCAGATCGCGGGCGTCGGCCGCAAAGTTGATGCCGAGAGCCGATCCCTGGGCTGCCGGTTTCACCACCACGGGAAGCCCCAGGTCTTCGGCGATGATGTCGAGCGTGTCCTTGGCGCCCATCTCACGGAAGGCGGCGTCGTTGAAGGCGTAGAACGGAGGCGTCGGGATGCCCTCGGCCTCCAGGATGTGCTTCGACAGTACCTTGTCCATCGCCCGGATGCTGCTGAGGACGCCCGACCCGGTGTAGGGGATGCGCAGGATCTCGAGCAACTCCTGCACGGTTCCATCCTCCCCGCCCTTGCCGTGCATCGCGATGAAGGCCGCCTCGGGGCGGAGTTCCACCAGTTGCCGCACGAGGGACTCGTCCACGTCGATGGGAGTCACCCGGTAATCCTTCGCCCGGAGAGCTCGGACCACGCGGTGGCCCGTTCTCAGTGAGATGTCTCGCTCGAGAGAACGTCCGCCGTGCAGGACGCATACATGCTTGCCGCTCACTGCCGAACCTCCCTGCCCTCGGGGGCCGTTGCCGGCCCACCCCGCCGAAACTCGTTCCGCCTGCCCATGCCTACAGACCCAGCGCCCGGTAGAGTTCGAGCTGATCGGCGATGACAGCGCCCAGGCGGCGCACGCCCTCCTGAAGGCGGGCCTCCGGGCTCCCGCTGAAGTTCAGGCGCATGGAGTCGGTGCCCTGGCCGTCCTGGTAGAAGGCGTCGCCACGCACGTACGCCACGTTCTCCTCGATCGCCTTGGCCAGCATGTCGCCGGTATGGACGCCCGGCACGGTGGCCCACACGAAGAACCCGCCTTGGGGCACGTTCCAGGTGGAGCCCGCCGGGAACTCCTCCGCCAGCGCGGCCAACATGGCGTCGCGGCGACTCCGGTAGATGCCGATGAGACGCTCCACGTACTCGCGCCACGCCCCCGAGGACACGAATCCGTGCACGAACAACTGGTTCATGGGGCTCGAGCACAGGTCGGCGGCCTGCTTACCGAACACGATCTTCTGGTAGACAGCCGGCGGCGCCACGATCCACCCGGTACGGATCCCCGGGGAGATGATCTTCGAGAAGGAACCCAGGTACAGCACGTTGCCACGGCCGCCGTCGAGGGTGAGGAGTGTGGGCAGCGCCTCTCCGTCGAAGCGCAGGAATCCGTAGGGGTTGTCCTCCACGAGGAGCAGGTCCCACTCGGCCGCCAGATCGACGAGCCGCACGCGACGCTCCAGGGACAAAGTTGTGCCTCCGGGATTGCTGAAGTTCGGCACGACGTAGACGAGCTTGGCCCGCCGCCCCTCTCGATCGAGGCTCCGGAGCATCTGCTCCAGTTCCTCCACGACCACGCCGGCCCCGTCCATCGGTACGTGGCGCACGTCGGTCTGGTACGAAGAGAAGGTCGTGAGCGCCCCGGCGTAGGCGGGCCCCTCCGCCAAGACTATGTCCCCCGGGTCGATGAAGGTCTTGGTCACGAGATCTATCGCCTGCTGACCGCCCGTGGTGACCAGCACGTGGGCCGGATCAACCTGCGTGCCCTCGGCCGCCATGATCTCCGCGATGTCGTCCTTCAAGAAGTCGAAACCCTCGGTGGGACCGTACTGCAGGGAGAGGGCGCGCTGGGTGTCGGAGATGTTCCGATTGATGCTGTCGAAGACGTCCTGAGGGAAGCTGTCGGTGGCGGGGAAACCCCCGGCGAGCGAGATCACCTCGGGCCGGGCGGCGAGGCTCATGAGGTCGCGCATCGCCGAGGAGCGCATTACTCGAGTGCGCGAAGCGTACCGGTCTTCGTACTTATCGGTGCGGCGTGTGCTCAAGGTCGGGTGAGTATACGTTCGGGAGTTGACACCCGCAACACGGGCGGCGGAGCCGGAGGCACCGTGAGGACCGTGTTACACTGCGACCGGATGGACCTCCTCTTCGATAGCCTGCTCGCCAGCCTGGGCCTCGGCGCCGGCCTCTCCGGTTTCTCGGGGCTGCGTGCGTTCCTGCCCATCGGGATCGTGGGATTGATCACCCGGTACGACCTGTTCGGGGCGTTCGACTTGACAGGTACGCGCTTCGAGATACTCGAGAACCCTTGGGTCATCGGCGCCCTCCTGCTGCTGGCCGTCTTCGAGATCATCGGCGACAAGCTCCCCCTGGTGGACTCCGCCCTCGATCTGATCGCCTGGCCCATCCGCATCTTCGCCGGCGCGGTGATCTTCGGCGCGGCACTCGCACAGCAGGACCCGGGAGTCACCGCAGCCGGCATGGTGGGCGGTGGGGCGATCGCCGCCACCGCCAACGCGGTCAAATCCATCATCCGCCCGGCTGCCACCGTCACGGGCGGAGGCACGCTCAACCCCTTCATCAGCTTCTTCGAGGACATGACGGCGGTGCTGGGCACACTGGTGGTGCTGCTGGTACCGATACTCGGCCTCCTCGTCGTGGCCTTTCTGATCTTCCTGGTATACCGGATGCGCAAGATCAAGCGGCGCAAGTACAAGGGACTACGCATCCTCAAGGAGTAGAGACGGCGACATGAGTCCGTCGACGTTCGACGAGGCCGATTTCTCGCGCCTCCGCGCCCGCATGGTGGAGCGCCAGCTCCGACGCCGAGGGGTCGCGGATGAGACGGTGCTCGAGGCCATGCGCCGGGTGCAGCGCCACCGCTTCGTTGCCGAAGGGGCCCGCTGGGCCGCCTATGAGGACGAGCCCCTCCAGATAGGCTCCGGCCAAACGATCTCCCAACCCTACATGGTGGCCCGCATGACCGAACTCCTGGAGCTCGAGGGCACCTCGCGCGTGCTCGAAGTGGGCACCGGCTCCGGGTATCAGGCCGCCGTACTCGCCGAGATCACGCCGAACGTGTGGACGGTGGAGCGCCACCCCGAGCTCGCGGAGCGGGCCCGGCGGATCCTCGCCGAGTTGGGCTACACGTGGGTGGACGTCAGGGTGGGAGACGGATCGCTCGGTCTCCCCGACCAGGCGCCGTTCGACGCCATCGTCGTGACCGCCGCCGCACCCCACGTGCCCGAGGCGCTCCGCGATCAGCTGGCGGTGGGAGGCCGGCTGGTGATACCGGTAGGGGGCCTCACCACTCAGAGTCTACGCCTCATCCGTCGAGGCCCGGAGGGCTACCGGGAGACCGAGGTGCTCAGCTGCCGCTTCGTGCCCCTGATCGGAGCCCAGGCCCACGCCTCAGACGACCGGCGCCGGGTACGCGTACTTGTGGAGGGTCGAGTGCAGGGTGTCTGGTTCCGCGAATCCACCCGCGAGGAAGCCGGGAGACTGGGCGTACACGGCTGGGTGAGGAACCTCCCCGACGGCCGAGTGGAGGCGGTCTTCGAGGGGGAGCCGACGGCCGTCGACGCCCTGGTGGACTGGACCCGCCGCGGGCCGGAGCGGGCGTCCGTCACCGCGGTGCACGTGGAACGCGAGGAACCGCGCGGCGAGGACACCTTCCGAGTGATCGGCTCGTAGGCCAACGGCGCCTAACGCCCAACCGCGGCCGGGACCCGGCCGCGGCGCGCGTGGCGGGCGACGCGGGGCCGCCCTGCGACGGCCGCCCCTCTACTGGGGGCGCTCGCCGAGTGTCAAACGGACGGTCTGCTCCGTCCCGTTCCGATCGATCGTGATGGACACCTCGTCACCCGGCTTCAAGCGCCGCAACACGCTGAAGAGGTCGGAATCGTCTTGGATGTCGTGGCCATCGAACTTTACGATGATGTCGCCCTGCTTAAGACCGGCAGCCTCGGCGGGCGTCCCCGGATCGGTGCCGGCCACGAGCACGCCGCTCGAACGAGAGAGACCGAACTGCTGCTGGAGCGCCTCTGTGACCGTGGTGTTGCGGATGCCCAGGTATGCGTGCCGCACGCTCCCCGTGTCTATGATCTGCTGGGCAACGTCCACCACGAGGTCGGAGGGGATGGCGAAGCCCACGCTCACCGCTCCCGTCTGACCGGGTGGCAGATACGCGACGTTGATGCCGATGACGCGGCCCTGAACATCCACCAAAGCGCCACCGGAGTTGCCGGGGCTGATGGCGGCATCGGTCTGGATGAGATCGACCAGCGAGAACCGGCCCGCGCCCTGAGCCATGTCGAGTCCGCGCTGCACGCCGCTGACGATCCCCAGGGTCACCGAGTTCTCCAAGCCAAGGGGGCTGCCGATGGCCACGGCGTACTCGCCGATCTTCACTTCCGAGAAGTCTGCGAGGAAGGTGGCCGCGGGCAGCGGTGTATCGGATTCCACCTTGACGACGGCGAGGTCCACCAGGGGATCGCGGCCGATGATGGTGGCCGGCAACCGCTCGCCCGTCGCCAACGTCACGGTGATCTTCTCGGCCGGGAGCTCCTGGCCACCGGACTCCTGGGTGACCACGTGGTTGTTCGTGACGATCATGCCGTCGGAGCTGAAGATGACGCCCGAACCCTCAGCGGAGTAGCTCTGCGAACCGAACAGCCCGGGCGCGGTGCCCTCGATCGACACGTTCACAACGCTGGGCCCCACGGCCGAGGCGACCGCGATCGCGGGGCTCACGAGGAGCTCGTCCGAAGGGGAGGGGACGGGAGCCGCCGAGGTGCCGGTGGTCGATGCCTCAGGTGCACTCGTCGATTCGGTGGACCCCGTGTCCGCGTCCCTGATCCCGAATTCGGCACAACCGGCAAGCACAGTAAGAGCCAGCACCAACACGAGGGTCAGGACTGCAACCCTGCCCCTCCGCAAGCCGCGGGGATCTCGATTCAACCAACGCGTCATTTCCGCCGCCTCCCCGAGCGACCCCCCGAGGGCCGCGTCACGTATGTGGCCAAGCATGGTGACTCTACCCGCAATGTGTCAACCGGATGCGAAAGGAGTGTGAGGAGAGTGTGAAGAGGCGATCCGCGCTGCCCGGCGTGGGCGAATCGCGGGGCGGCGATCCGCGCTGCCCGGCATGGGCGGATCGCGGGATTCGCCCACACCCACGCGTGCGTCCGCAGCTACGTGACGGGCGTCGTGGTCGTGGTGGTGGGCGGGTGGATCACCGGGAGCGTCGTGGTCGTGGTGGGGGGCACCGTCGTCGTGGTGGTGCTGGGCGCCGCAGTGGTCGTGGTACTCGGCACGGTGGTGGTCGTCGTCGGGGGTGGCGGCGCCGAGTACACTGGCAGATCGAGGTAGCGGTTCATGACGAGAGCCACGTGCCCCCGACTGGCCGTGGCCCATGGGTCGAAGCGGGAATCGGTGTATCCGGTGAGGAGCCCGAGCGAAGAGACCAGCGCAAGATCGGCCCCAGCATACGCCGGAGCATCGATGAAGAAGGAGGCGCCGGCTCCGGGCGGCGCTTCGGGATAGCCCTTGCTGTTTCGAGCGAGCCGGGCCACGATCTGAGCGAGTTGCACCCGGGTTATGCGGTCTCCGGGACGGAAGCGGAACTCCGTGCCGTACTCCGAACCTCGGATGATGCCGGCGTCGGCCGCTTCCTCGATGTAGTCGAAGGGGTACGTCAAAGGATTGCCCTGGGCGTCGTGCAGCACGGGCACATCGGCGAACGTGGGGCTCGACGCGTTCTCCACCTCGGGCGTGTGGATGCCCGCCACGAGCGCCGCCACTTTGGCGAACTGGGCGCGGGTCATGGGGTCCGCCGGTCCGAAGTAGCTCTCGTTGTAGCCGCTCATGTACCCTTGCTCGACCAGCCGCTCGGCGGCCTTGTCCACGGGGGAACCGTTCGTGACGTCCAGGAACCGGCGGCCGCCTTTGAGCAACTCGGACACGGTGACCAACTCGAAGCCCCGGGCACGCAGACCCACGATGATCTCGGGCAGGGCTTCCCAGGTGTGCGGCGCGGCAAAGTGCAGCAGCACGATGGAGCCGTTCCGGGCGTTGTTCAGCACGTGATCGCGGATGGCGTCGGCCGAGTAGCCCGTCCAGTCCTCGACGCCCACGTCCCACAGCACGACGTATCGGAACCCTTTCACTCCGGCAGCCTCGGCCACAGCGGAGTTCACGTGACCGTACGGCGGGCGCATGAGCAGCGAGACGGGCGCGCCCGTCTGCTCCGTGAAGAGCCGCGTGCCTCCCCCGATCTCATACAGCATGCCGTCCCAGGAAAGCTTCGTGAGGAAGGGGTGCGTCATGGAATGATCGCCCACCTCGAGGCCGCCCTGCACGATGGCCGTGTTGACCTGCGGATACGCGGTGACGTAGACGCCGGTGAGGAACAGGGTGGCAGGGGCATCGTAGCGCCGCAAGGTGTCCAGAATGGAAAGGGTGCGCGAGGGATAGTAGTTGTCGTCGAAGGTGAGGGCTACGCGCGGCAGCTCGCGCGACCCGTGAGTGACGATCGTAGCCGGCGTGGCGGCCGAAGCCGGAGGTGCGACGAAGACCACCACCCACGTCAGCGCGGTCACAACGAGCAACGCGGCCGCCGCAACCGACCCGCGCGGAACGGCCACCCTCACCGCCCTCGGAGAGGTTCGATGCGCAGGTGCAAAGTTCCAGTGGCCGAGCCGGAATCGCATCGCTGTACCGTATCGGATGCGCGGCCCCGCGGGAAGGGGGATCACGATCCAAGGAGCTGCTAGAAAAGGCTGAGACCTATCACGAGTACGCCGAGGACCGCCGTGTAGACGGCGAAGACCCGGAGGCGGTGCGAGCGCAAGAAGCGGATCATGAAGTGAACGGCGAACAGTCCCGCCACCAGAGCGGCCACGGCACCGGCCACGTAGACACCCGTGCTTCCCTCGAAGCCTCCGCTGATGTCTTTGGCGTTCAACAGGCCCGCCCCCGCGATCACCGGCACGCTCAACAAGAAGGAGAAGCGGGCGGCGGCGGCACGTCCCAGCCCCAAGTACGTGCCCCCGGCGATGGTGGCGCCCGAACGGCTGAGGCCCGGGGCGATGGCCAGAGCCTGGAAGCCGCCAACGATGATCGCGTCCAACAGACCCATGTCGCCCACGGTACGGGTCTTGACGGTGCGGTCGGCCACCAGGTCGGCCAGCGTCAGAAGGGCGGCGGTCACCAAGAGGAAGATGCCGACCGCCAGGGTGCTCTCGAACAACGACTCGAAGAAGCCACCGAGCAGGACCCCCGCAAGCCCGGCGGGCACCGAGCCGAGGATGAGCCACAGTGTCAACCGGCGCCACATCTTCACTTCGTCAGGCGCGAGGCGCCGAGGCGCCACGAAACTCACCACCATCGAGTAGAGATCGCGGGCGAAATACCCGGCCACCGCCAGGAGGGTGGCAAGGTGCAGCATGACATCGAACGCAAGCGGAGGCGCCGGTATGCCGAGGAGTTCCGGCACGAGCACCAGATGACCGGAGCTCGAGATCGGCAGGAATTCGGTGAGGCCCTGCACCAGCCCCAGGATGATGGCTTCGAGCACGGTCACGCCAACGAACCGCCTTTGTCCGGGTGTACGGACGGCGCAGAACGCGCTACGCTCACGATACGACGTGCCGCAGGATACAGGAGAAGGGGGCGGGAGTGAAGCTCACGTACCATGGACACGCAGCCTGGGAGATCGAGACGGCCGGATCCAGGATCTGGATCGACCCGTTCCTCACGGGTAATCCGACGGCCGACCTGACCGCGGATCAAGCGGAGGCGGATTTCATCGTGCTTTCGCACGCCCACAGCGACCACCTGGGCGACACTGAGTCCATCGCCGCCCGCACGGGCGCGCTGGTCATCGCCATGAACGAACTGGCGAACCACCTCGCCGGCCTGGGGCTGCAGACGGAGCCCCTGCAGATCGGTGGAGCCCAATCGTTCGCGTTCGGGCGGGTCAAGTTGGTGCCCGCGCTGCACAGTTCTTCTATCGACGGAGCCTACATGGGCCACGAGGCCGGCATCCTCATCAAGGACACCGAAGGGACGGTGCTCTACCACGCCGGCGACACCGGTCTCTTCTCCGACATGGCCTTGATAGGCCGGGTGGGGCTCGACGCCGCCCTGCTGCCGATCGGTGACAAGTTCACCATGGGGCCCGAAGACGCTTTGGCCGCCGTGGAGTTGCTGAAGCCCCGCTTGGCCGTACCCATGCATTACGACACCTTCGACGTGGTCCGTCAGGACGCGGCGGCCTGGCAGCGCACGGTGCAGGAACGCACGGGCACACCCGTGCGTGTGATGCTGCCGGGAGAGTCCTGCGACGTGATCGCCGGCCGCGGCGCGGCCTAGAACGCTCCGCAGTCTCGGCGGCCGACGCGCCGGTCTCCCGCCCGCGGAGGGGCCGGCGCCGCCCCCCGCAGCGCCGACCCCCGGCGGGACCCCGGTCGACCCGGGGTTATCTCGCTCCTTGGGCTCGGAGGGCCGCGTCCACGCTGCGCACCAGAGCCACGGCGGCCACGGCCTTCACGACGTCCCCAAAGAGGTAAGGCACCATACCCGCCACGGCAGCGGCCCTGACGCTCATACCGGTCACCAGGGCCAGCCAGGGTACGCCCACCGCGTAGACCACGACGCTCGCGGCGACGGCGCCCACCACGAGAACTCCGAGTTTCCCGGCCCCGCCCTCACCGCGCGCGCGCACCCAGTCGCCGGCCGCTCCCATCAGGAACGCAGCGGGCACGAACCCCACGAGGTAGCCGCCCGTGGGCCCGAACAACACACCCGGGCCGGCGCCGAAGCTCGAGAATACGGGCACGCCCACCACACCTACAAGCAGGTACACGAAGATGCACACCGGGCCCCACGTCCTGCCGAGGAGTCCGCCCGCCACCAGCACGGCCAGAGTCTGGAGCGTCAGCGGCACGGGGCTGATGGGCAGGGGAACGCTCACCCACGACGAGACCGCGACCACAGCGGCGAAGAGTCCGGCCAGGGCGAGCATACGCACGCGCTCCGCCGGGGCGTCCAGATCAGTCGTTTCCAGAAGATCCCGCATCGCCGGGGACTGTAACGCATCGAGCGGTTCCTGTCTACCCTGTTTGGAACGTGGGTTGACTAAGAGCCTGTGGGGGCTCGTCGCAAGGTGACATCGCCCGAGAGCACCGATCGGACGGCGCCGTCCGCATCGGCCACGAGCAACTCCCCCTCAGGAGAGAGCCCGCGTGCGATCCCCGCGAGCGGCGGAGCGTCCGTGCGCGAGCCGAGGCGCACCTCCACCGGCTTCCCGATCAAGGCGTCGAGTTCGCGAAAACGGCTCAGGACAGCCGCCCAGCCCCCACCGGCCGCCTCCGCCCACCTGGCTTCGAGTCTCTCCAAGAGGTCCACAAGCAACGGCGCCCTGGGCACCGGCCTCCCCAGGCACCCACGGAGAGACGTGGGCGCGAGCGCGCCCGGCGGGAGGCCGAAGCCCGACACCCCGTCTTCCGGCGAGCTGTTCACGTTGAGCCCGATACCGATCACCAGCCAGTGGAGCCGATCCATGTCCAACGAGGCCTCGGAGAGGATGCCGCAGATCTTCCGCCCGTCCACGAGCACGTCGTTGGGCCACTTGATGGCCACCCGACTCCCCAGGTCACCGAGCGTGGAGATCGCGTCGGCCACCGCCGTGCTGGCGGCAAGGGTGAAGCGGGAGGCCAGCTCGGGCGGCACGTCCGGCCTGAGCAACAGCGAGAAAGTGAGGTCCTTCCCGGGCTCGCTCACCCACTCCCTTCCCAGGCGACCCTTCCCCGCGTGCTGGTAGTCGGTCACCACGAGGGTGCCGTGCGGCGAACCTCGGCGGCCCGCCTCCCGCGCCAGGGTGTTCGTGGATTCCAGGGTCGGCTCGTACACGAGAGGCATGCCCAGGCCGGTGGGCGAACCAGAGAGGAAGGGCAGCAGCACCTCCGACGCGACGATGTCGGACACGTTGGAAAGGCGATAGCCGCTGCCGGGGGCGGAGCGGAGCCCGACTCCCAACCCGCGGAGGGCCAAAGCGTGCTTGTGCACCGCCGCCCTGGACACCCCGAGAGCCGCCGCGAGTTCCTGGCCCGAGACGACACCCTCACCCGAGAGGCGGCCGATCAGGCGGGCACGCTGCGCCACTCCCGGCGCGACCGACTCCCGACGGGAATCGAGCCACCGATCCACTTCCGTGGGGCTCGGGATACGACGAATCAAGCCCGGTCGGCCTTTTCGGCCGCGCGCACGTCTGGTATCTTGTGGTGTCCTCTGTACGACGGCAGGACCCCTCAACCCCCTTGGAAGGTGTGTGACTGCTGATGGCCGTTGGCGTCATCGAGCGGATTGTACGTGGCGGGTGGAAGACCCGGCTCACCCTGGCCCTCGCGGCTCTTGCGAGCGCGATCGTGCTCGTGATTCTAGTCGACTCCGCCCTCTCCTACAATCGCATCCACTCCGGCGTTTCCATCACCGGGATCGACGTGGGCCGCCTGAATCCCGCGCAGGCCCAAGAAGAACTCGAGCGCCGGACGACCCGGGCCGCCAACAACACGGTGGTCCTGGCGGCCGAGAGCGGTGAGGAATGGTCCTTGTTGCCCGCGGACGTGAACCTGCAGGTGGACGCCGCCGCCACGGTGGCCGAGGCCATGGCAACCTCCCGCGACGGCAACCTGTTCCAGGATCTGAAGACGCGCCTCTCCCTCTACTTCTCCGGCCGAGACGTCCCGCTGTCCGCGACGCTCGATCCGGCCCTTCTCGACACGATCCTGGGCGAGGCTGCCACCGCACTCGACCGCCCGCCCCGGAACGCCGGTCTGTCCATCGAGGGCGAAAACATCGCTGTGATCGAAGGGGAAGACGGGTTGGTGGTCGACGTGGAGGCGGCCCGCAACGGTGTGAAACAACTCCTATTCTCTCTCTCCCCGGGAACCGTGCCCGTCCAGATGAAGGTGGAGGCGCCGGCGATCCAGGCCGCAGACACCAGCGACGCCGTGGAACAGGCGAAGATCATGCTCGGTGGCAGCGTGGCCCTGGAGTTCGAAGACCAAGTGTGGACGCTTTCACCCGGCGAGACGGCCCGTGCCATGGACTTCACCACCGAAGGAGAAGGTGCGGACTCTCGCCTCGTGCCCTATCTCTCGGCGGAAAAGCTCGCCTCCTTCTTCGCCGACATCGCGACCGCGCTGAAGCGAGAGCCGAAGGACGCGACCTGGGAGACCGACGGCGAGACCGCGACTCTTATCCCAGGCAGGCCCGGCTTGATCCTCGACCCGACGAAGACGGCCGAAGCCCTGACCGAGGCGTCGCTCTCGAGCAGCAGCAGAGTCGCCCAGGTGGTAGCGACAGAAACGCCTCCGAACCGCACCACCGAGCAGGCCGAAGCCATGGGCATCGAAGCGAAGCTCGCGTCCTACACCACCGAGTTCGGTGGCTCCGACGGGAGGCGCAAGAACGTGGCCCGCGCCGCCGAGATCATCAATGGCACCCTGCTCGCACCGGGTGAGGAGTTCGACTTCGACGCGGTGGTGGGCAAACGTACGACCGAGAACGGCTTCGAGACGGCGCCCGCGATCGTCGCCGGCAAGCTGGAGGAGACGCTGGGCGGCGGCATCTGCCAGGTGTCCACCACCCTCTTCAACGCCGTCTTCTTCGCGGGTCTTGATGTGACCGCACGCACGAACCACTCCCTCTACATCAGTCACTACCCGAAGGGTCGGGATGCAACGGTCAGCTGGGGCGGTCCGGCGTTCCGCTTCCGGAACGACACCGATCACTGGGTCATGATCAAGGCATCTGCCAGCTGGAGCAGCCTCATCTTCGTCATCTACGGCACCCCGGTGAACAGGCAGGTCACGTACACCACGGGAGATTGGTACGGCCTCCAGTCTCCCACGGAGAAGCGGGTGAAGACCGACCAGCTCCTCGAAGGCCAGGAACGCGTGATCGACTCGGGACAGACCGGTAGGCGTGTCAAGGTGACGCGCAAAGTCATCGAAGACGGCAAGACCATCCACAGCGACGAGTTCGTCAGCTCCTATCCGATGAAGCCCAAGATCATCGAGGAGGGCACCAAGCCCACCACCACGACCACCACGGCACCCCCCAGCACGACCACCACCACCGGGACGACCAGCACCACCGCGACCACGGCACCCTAGAGGTGCGGACGGCGCGCGTGGCTCTCACCCACGCGCCTGCTCCCTGCACGCCTACTCTCCTCGCGTCGTCCGCTCAAGCAGGGCGACCCTTCGGCCGATACCCAGTTAGAAGACCACGAGGACGAGAGTTGAGCCCGACATGCTGCTCCCCTTGCCAACGGCCGTAGAGGACACTCCGGCCCGCGACATCACTGATGAAGACATCAAGTTGATCGCCGTCCGAGCCTCCAACAACGACCCGCACGCCTTCAGCCAGCTCTATCGGCTGTATTTCCCCCAGGTCTTCACGTTCATCAACTTCCGCGTCTCGAGCCGCGAGGACGCCGAGGACCTGGCGAACGCCGTCTTCGAGAAGGCGCTGGGGGCCATCGACAGGTACCGGCCAAAGCCGGCCCAATTCTCCACCTGGCTCTACACCATCGCCAAGAACTGCATCATCGACCACTACCGCAAGCGCCGCCTGCCTTTGGACGCCGAGGCGGAGGCGGAGGTGATCCCCTGTGCCGACATCTCCCTGGACCCGGTGGCCTGCGTGCTTTCCGAAGAGCGGAAACGGACGCTGCGTGAGGCCCTGCTGGTCTTGACCTCGGATCAGCGGGAAGTGGTGGAGTGCCGCTTCTTCTTCGAGCTATCCATCCTCGAGACGGCGGAGGCCATGGGCAAGACCGAGGGAGCGGTGAAGGCCCTGCAGTTCCGCGCCCTGGAAGGGCTCCACCGGCTGCTCACCGAGGACATCAGACCCTAGCTCCGGCTCTTAAACCGATGTACTGGGCGCGGGGCCCGAGAGGTAGGTCTCGGTGCCGCAGAAGGGGCAGCGCACGAGGCCCTTGCCCGCCAACTCGACGGCGCCGCCGCAGTTCGGACACTGACCTTCGGTGATCTGGGCGGCCTCGGACGACACCAGCTCACCTTTGTCCCAGTTGACGTAGCCGGTGAAAAGACCCTTGCCGATCAGATCGTAGATGTACTCGCGCACCTCGTCCCGCGTGGAGTCGTTCTCGATGGCGAGGTCGGCGACGCCCACCCGGCCCCGGGTGGTCACGGCGTTCAGGATGGCGCGCTCCTTGTCGGCCTTCGATTGGGCGACGATCTCGCCTCCCGATCTCATGAGGAAGTACGCGCCCACGGCGAAGAAGGGGAGCGAGAAGAGCACGAAGCCGAGGGCGACCCCCGTCACCGACTTCCCGGTGGCCAGCCCGGCTCCCAGCCACACCGCGATACCCGCCCCCACGATCATAAGGACGATCCCCATGGTCCTGCTCTGCATCACGCCTCCTGTCGTCCGCCGCCCAGGGGCGGCTCGTGGAACGAGTTCTGGCGGCGCGCCGGCCGAAGGCGCGCGCCGCCGTCTGCTTCGCAGCGCGGCCGGGTGTCGCCCGGCCGGCCCTCATCCGGCCCGGAAACCGCCGCCCCCGCCGCCGCCCGAGAAACCGCCGCCGAAACCACCGCCCCCTCCACCCCACGCGCCGCCGCCCGAACCGGAGCTCGAGGGGGCCGAGGTGAGGGTATTCGACACACTGTTCAGACTGCTGAACAGCCCGTCGGAGATACTGTCGAGGCTCAGGCCGCCCAGACCACCGCCGCCCCCGCCCCCGGGGATGCCGGTGGGGAGCACGGTCGGGCCGGCGGAGCCCGTGTCGGCCCGCGCCGGGCCGGTGGTGCTGCTGGGGATCCACATCGGGTGATACCACGTGGGCGCGGGCAACTGCAGCTGGTCGAAGCGTCTCACCCAGTCGCGTTCCACGCCGAAAGCTATCGCGTAGGGCAGATAGCGCTCGAAGGCATCCCGGGCCGTGGCCATGTCCTGGTAGCGCGTGAGATCGTTCAGGTAGTTGCGGAACGCCTCCCACTTGCGTGTCTCCTGGGCGCCGCGCGTGGTCCGCTGGGGCATCGCGCGCGAGAAGCCCAGCACGATCAGACCGCTCACGATGCCGCCCACGAGCATCCAACCCCACCCGGGAACGCCGCTGACGGCGAGCAGTCCGGCGAAGGCCACGAGGCCCGCCAGTACAGCGAAGCCGAGGATCTTCCAGCGCGTGCGCGTGCTGGAAGGATTGCGAGGGAAGAGACCGGCGATGGCGACTTCCTCGTACACCGCTTTGGTTATGGGTTCCACATGCTTGTAGAACTTCTCCTTGAGGTCGTCTGTGTCCACCGACTTCTTGCTGCCGAACAAGGCGTTGGCGACCTGCTTCTCGTACCCCTGAAGCGTGCCGATCGACTGGAGGCGCTTGAACGTGGTCTTGTTCTTCTTGAAGATCCAGGTGCCCTCACGCTCGTCCCTAATCTCGAGGAAGCCGCGGCGCGCCAGGTCCACGATCGTGGCGAGGATCTCGCGCACCTCCACCCGTTCGTCGAGGAGGGCTCCGGCGAGGGCCGGTTTCAGGTCCGAGGGCGGCTCCGTGACGTACTTGGCGTACACGGCCGCCGGATCGTCCCGACCGCGGCGCGACCAGATCACCAACATGAGAAGGAAGGTGAGGATGGGGAGCACGAACCCCACCTTGGGCACTATGAAGGCGGCCACCCGCTTCCAGGTCCAGACGAACTGCACCACGTCCTTCGGGAAGCCGGCCACCAGCCAGAAGCGCGTGTACGGGGGGAACTCCCCAGCCTGGTAGTGGAGCACCCCCGGCTCGGTGCTCATCACCTCGGTGGGTACGGCGATGCCCGTGTCGATGGCCGCGCTCAGCTTGTCCGAAGCCACCGGGCTCGGCAGCCGTACCGTGGCGGTGGCGCGCTCGATCATGACCGGGGTGTCGGCGTCGAAGACGTACCAGCGCAGTTCATCGCCCTCGTCGAAGAAGTGGATACCGCCCTTGGCCAGGTAGGAGAACGTCCAGCTGGCGGAGGTGTCGTGCAGATCGAAATTCACCTGGATCACCAGGTTGGAACCCTCGTAGAAGTAGTCGTACGTGCCGGGGCCGCTGCCTCGCGGCAGGGCCTGACCGTTCTGGAACGCCTGGATGTCGTCGATCCCGTCCAGGTTCCCGGTGGGGATGACGCGCCCCACGAACGTATAGGGACCCTCGAAGTTGAAGGTGACGTCTTCCTGTACGCGGACGTCGCCCTTCTCCTGCACGTCGAGCACCACGTCCATGCTTTCGATGTACCAGCTCTTCGCCAGCGCAGGCGCGGGCAGGAGGAGGCCGAGGGCGATGGCGACACACACGGCGACCGTGGCCACCAGGGCCGCGGTCGCCACTATCGGAAAGCGGCGGGCGAAAGTCATAGCGAGTCGCCCCTAGCTCGTGGAATCGGCGCCGCCCTCGCCGTCCGCAGCCGGCTCCCCGCCGCCTGGGGCAGGGGGTGCCGCCGGAGGTGCCGGCGCAGCCTCGGGCGCGGGCGCAGCCGGCTGCGCGACCGGAGCACCCAGCTGCTGGCCGCAGTTCGGGCAGAACTTCGAGCCCGCGGGCAGGGTGGCCTGGCACTGCGGGCAATCCACGGTGGCGGCCAGGTTCGTGCCGCACTCCGGGCAGAACTTGCTGTTGAAGGGGATGTCCTTCGTGCAGTTCGGGCAGCGCATCTTGGGCTGAGCCCCCGACTGCATCGCCTGCTGCATCATGCCCGGGATCATGAAACCGAGACCGGCGCCGGCACCGAGCCCCACACCCGTGGCCGCCGCGTCGCCGATACCCGAACCGCCGCCGCCTTCGCCGCCGGCACCGCCGCCTTGGGCGATGTCACCGATGGCTTGGGCGGCCTTGAACTGGAAGTAGCGGTCCATCCCGCCGATGGCCTCCATGCCGGAGCGTTCGTCGATGCGCTTGAGCACTTCCTCGGGCGGGGTAATGGCGTTGACCACGAAGTCCACCAAAGCGATGCCGTATTGGTAGAAGTCGTCCTTCACGCGGGCCTTGAGACCGGCGCCCAGTTCATCGTAGTAGCGAGGGAGATCGAGCACCGAGTCCAAGTTCTCGCCCAGGAGATCGGACAGCCGTCCCACGATGATGCCGCGCAGGAAGTCCTCAATCTGGCGAGTGGTGAAGATGGACCGGGTCCCCACGAGCTTCAGCACCAGGAGCTTCGGATCCGTCACCTGGATCGAGTAGATGCCGTTGGCACGCAGCCGCACCATCTTGAACTCAGAATCGCGGAAGAGCACCGGCTCGGCCGTACCCCACTTCTGGTCGATGTACACGTTCCGGTTGACGAAGAACACCTCGGCCCGGAAGGGCGTGTCGCCGAAGAGGGGTGTGGTGATGAGGGCTGTCAGGAACGGGATGTTCTGGGTGGACAGCGTATGGCGGCCGGGGCCGAAGACGTCCAGCGCCTTGCCGTCACGGAAGAACACCGCCCACTGATTCTCGCGCACGATCAGCTGCGAACCGATCTTGAACTCACCCGAACCCACCTCGGGCACGCGGTGCACCATCTCCGTGCTCTGTTGATCGACGTACTCGATGATCTCCATCAGGGCCATATCGCGTTACCTCCCCGCGCCGGTTATCAGGTGTTCCCGCTCCGCGAAGCTCTGGTCGAGGGCCACGACCCGCTGGTCGAGGATCTCCAGATCGCTCCTCAGAGAGGGGCTGTCGGCCGACAAGGTGGTGGCCAACTGCTCCAAGTGCAGCGCGTATTCCTGGCTCTGCACGTCGAAGCGGTAGAGCTGCTCGATGATGTCCTCACCCACCTTCACCGTGTCGAAGATGCCGGCGTACCCGTAGTCGGCGTAGAGGTAGCGGTCTTTGATCGTGCGCAACTTCCTGCCGGTGCGGTCGACCCCCGCGAGGAGCTGCAGGTCGCCGCGGTCCGTCACGGCGAGCGCGACGTCCTCGAGCTTCAAGCGGGCCGCTTCCAAGCGCTCGGCCACGTACTCGCGCTGCAACTTATCGGCCTCCCGACGGAGTTCCTTGTTCTTGTAGCCCTTGTAGCCGGGGATATGCTCGGCCGCCCGCTCGAACCAGTTCTTGCTCTCCTCGATGCGGGCTCCGATCCCGTCCACCGCGGCCGGTTCGAACGCAGGGTCGGCACCCCGCGCGATCCCGGAAGCGTCCCCCGGCTCGTTCCCAGGCTGGCTGTCACTGATGATCTCGTCCACGATCTCTCCTCCCTATTCGCCGGTCCATTCGCCGGCCTCTCCTCCGCCCCCCGCGGCAGCCCGGCACCCCGGAGTCACAGATGCTCCGTGTCGGTCAGGCCACGAGTCCGTCGAACTCCCACAGCAGGAAACGCCAGTTCGAATCCCTCACGTGTCGCACGTCGTGCACTGCGGGCAGGAACAAAAGCTCCCCGCCCGTCAGCGCGAGTTCATAGTCTATCGAACGAAGGTCCGGTGTAGAGCGCGATTCCAGCGCGAGGTAGACGAAGTGAGCGACGACCTCCGCATCGGCCCGTGACAGAAGAACCGGGGAGAGCGTGCCGAAACCCGGGTCGGAAGCCCACATCTCGCCGGCCGCCGTGTCGCTGTCGTCCACCGAGCGAGGGGACACCGGCCGCTCCGGCGGCAGCCCCGCTTCGAGTTCCAGTTGGGGTTGGGCCTGCACCAGTCCGAGCCCCAGTTGTTGCACGACCACTCGCACCAGCGAGAACGCCGGCACGTAGAGGAACGGCGGGTCGGGTTCCGCCACACGACGGATCTGGTCCCACACCTGGGTGGGCGGCGCCCCGGTCTTCGCCTGCTTGCCCTCCACATCCACCGAGGCGAGGAACCGCCAAACAGCAAGATACCGCACGGCCGGAGGGAAGCCGAGCTCCGTGGTGACCGCGGCCGTCTTCGGCCTCAGCTCCACCAGCCGGTCGGACTCCACTTCGAAGGCCCGACCGCACGTACGGCAGGGGTAGACCGCCGCGTCTGTCGCGGCTTCGAGCGGCAGACCACAGGTGGAACACACCAAGGCCAGCAGGTCAGGCAGAGAAGGGCTCGTGATACTCGACCTCCCGCAAGAGACGGAACCGCCAATAGACGCCGGAAGCCGCGACCAAGATGGTGATCATCGTGTACACCGCCGGCTCCCGGAATCCCTCCAAAGCCTCCCATGCCGAGACCGCCAGAGCAAGACCCATGGCGAGGGCGGCGTAGGAGGCGAGCAGCACGGCCACACGAGCGCGGTTGTCGGCGGGGGCACGCGCCGAGTGCACCTGACCGCTGCGCCCGTCCACGGTCATTTCGTAGAGACGACCGCGATAGCTGTAGCGCAGCGACCAGAGCGGATAGTAGATGAGGGCGGCCGATTCGCGGAGGAGGAAGAGCCGCGTTTGGCGGGAGACCGTCCCCGTGGGCGGCCTCAAGAACGCTTCCCGCGCACGCTCGCGTACCGCTTCGAGGTCGCGGTCGGCTTCGAGTACGGTCGCCCCCCGCTCCAACTCGCCCACCAAGTAGGGCAGCGTGAACTCGCGCCCCGTGATGTGAGGCCGGCCCATACCGAGAGCCCCCAGGTCGGCCGCCGCCTGATAGTGCCGGCGCTCGTTCAGGAAGCCCTCCTCCACAGCTTCCTCCACCAGCCGAGTCTGCACCACCTCTTCTCGCCCCACCTGCACGAGTTCGGCCTTGGTGCGCAGCTTCCGCCCGAACTCCCACCCCACCACATGCGCCCGCACCTCCCAGATCGGCACGTAGAGGAGGCGCGCCTCGGTGAAGGCGGCGGCGGAGATGTCGGAGGGGGTGTCCGGATGGTCACGCAGCCAGCACGACGCGCGTCCCACCGCCCGCAAGCGCTCCACCTTCGCCGGGAAGAAGCGGCGCTCGAAGCCGCCCGGAGACATGGTTCGGAACGGGGTGCCGCACCGGTCGCACGCGATCACGTGATCGCCGTCACGGGCGGTGAGCGGCCCGGCACAACGCGGACAGGAGACGGAGCGGAGGGTGGCGCCCGGCGCCGACGTGGTGGGCGCTTCCGTGGCGAGCAGCTCAGCCATGACGCTCCGCCGCCCACCGCAAGAGAGGATAGAGTCCGCCGGCCGTGACGGCGATGACCACAAGGCGCACGCCCAGACCCGGAAGGAGAACAGCCTCGGCGAATAACAACGCCAACGTGCCCAGCGCCACCCGGCGCTCGCCCAGCACCTCCTTGCGCGCCGGGCGCCGCTCGGTGAAGACCCGGCCGGCGCCGGCGTCGATCACCGCCCAGAAGCGTTCGCCCTGATACTCGTAGCGGGCGGGATAGTACGCCCGCTGCTCCACCAGGATCTCCCGGGCCTCCGGATCGGCCGCCGCATGCCGGAGTTCTTCGCGGAACAGGTCGCCGTCGATGGCGGTCCACTCCGGAGGGGGCTCGCCTGGGAGCGACAGGTCGTCGGCTCCCGGGACCGGATCGATCGCGCCGCCGGCACCGCCGGCGCCGCCGGCTTCCGGCGAGTGCGTCTCCAGCTCCGCGGGCACGCGGGCCAGCCCGAGCACTTCAGGACCGGGTAACGGCGCCAGGGGTCTGACCGTGTCGGCACCAGTACGTCGGATGCGCAGGAAGGGGAAGTAGCGGAGCCCGTCGACGTTGGACAGCGCCGCCTTCTCCAGGTCGGCCGGACCGTCCGAGCCGGCGAACCACCGCTTCAGGAAACCCGCCGCCGCCATCCGGGACACGCGCGGTCGTTCAACCAGGCGATGGACCCGCAGTCCCTGCCCCGCCCGCAACGAGGAACCACAATGGGCGCAGGCGAACGTATCCACCTGGTGCGGCACCGTGAGGAGCGCCCCGCACTGGGGGCAGGCGGTCTCGGCCGACTGTATCATGGGTCCCCGCAGCTCATACGAGGACTGTATCGGCCGTCAGGGCCGAGGCCTGAAGCCTTGTGCGGGACCCGACTCGGTGGGTGTCTTCGAGGCCGTCCCGGGCTCAACCGTAGCGCAGAAGCCCACCTATCCCGCCCATGGCCGCCAGCCCGGGCACCTGCTCGGCAACCTGCTCCGCTACCTCGACGAAGGTGCCCTGCAACACGGCGGTACGCACTGCCTCGCCCACCGCGTCAGCCACCGGCATGATCACGCCGCCGCAGACGGGGCACGCTTCCATAGGGGCCGGCAGCACGTGTTCACAGGCCACGCAACGCCACCCCGGCGGCCGGTACTCGCGGTCTATCAGCAGGGTCTGCACTTGTCCGCGCCGCAGCGCGGCGAGTGTGTCCTCGAAGCCCGCCACCCCTCTCCCACCCGAACCGAGACCCTCGGTGACGCGGTGGGCGATGCTCTCCATGGCCGCACTCCGCGCACTCTCCAAGGCGGCGCGCGCGCCCACGAGGAGTTGGGGGAGCGAGGCGACGGTGTCCAAAGCTACTTCGGCATCCACCAGAGCCGCCGCCCGGGCGCTCAGGGTCTTCCTGAAGTGAGCCACGATCTCGTGCTGACCCAAGAGTACGATGTGTTTGGCACCGGTGTCGTCCAGCGTCCGATCCAGGGCTGCGGACACGTCCTTGAAGTGTAGGTCCACGAGGGTCTCCTGCCGGGCGGCCGCATAGTATTCCTTCACGGGCACGTCGCCGGTCTCGCGATCCGTCGACTTGAGGTACGGCCCGCTGTGCTCCTCCGCTCCCGTGACACGCCATTCGTCGATGCTATACACGGTGGATTCATCACGGCTCACGCGGACCAGGATGAAGGGCTCGAGCAGAGACAGGGCGTGTATCAGCGGGCGCACATAGGCTGTCGCCCCGACGACGAGTCTGTTCTGAAGTCGGAATGGAAGCTCGAAGCGCTCGAACCTGCCGCTCTCCCCATCCGCGAAGACGGCGAGACCCTCGGTGCGAGGACCCACCTCATACCGCAACACCTCGAGGATACGATCCACATCCTCGAGCACGTACCGGCGCGATTCCTTATCGAGATCCAACTCTTTGACGAGCCGGGTGGATTCGCTGTTCAGAAAGGTGGGTGCAGTCTGCCGCCAATCGTCCAACCGGCTGGTGGACACGAAAGCCGATACGAAGACCCCTCGGTCGCTCCGCGCCGCCGCCAGGGTCTTCAAGCTGTCTCTATCGAGCATGTGGGCCCCTTCATCGTGGTAGATTCGGCGCGGGCTCTCCGCGCCCCTACGCTCGTTCTACCCAAAGGTCAGCCCGCGGGCACGTCGCCCTCCTCATCGGCCACGTCGCCCTCCTCGTCATCCTGGGCGGGTGCATCCGGAACCGTGGTCTCCGACGTCGGGGCATCGCTCTCGGCGGCGGCCAGGGACTGGTCGCGCCTATAGCGCTCGTCTCGATCGCGGAATCGATCGAGGAGGGCCGTCTTGCCCTTGTCTCTATCCGCCTCGGCCACGTTCACGTTTCCCGAGTCGGAAAGGGCTCCGGTCATCTTCTGAGTCGGCGTCTGAGGACGCTCCTGATCCGAAGACCGCACGTTGCGGTCCACCTTCTTGTCCGCCATGACGCCCTCCTTGCCCCGACCGGCCCCCGACACGTGAGTCGCACGACCGGCGTCTGGGTAGATGTCGGATAGAGTAGTGATGGGCCTTCAGGGTACCCACGCCATCGACTCCACAAACGGCTGAGGGTTGGGGTGCGGGGGCCGGAGAAACCGGGAGGAGTATGAGATCGGCGGAAGCGGGAGGAGCATGAGACCGGCGGAAGGAAGTGCGGAGCCGCTGGGCGTGGGGGAGGTACACTCGGCACGCGGAGACGTCGCCGCCGGCCCGTCGAGCAACGCCGAGGTGGCGCGCCACTTCCAGATGCTCGCGGACTACCTGTCGCTGGAAGGCGCCTCCGTGTACCGCACTCTCGCCTATCAACGCGCGGCCGACACTTTTCGGGACCACTCGACGTCCGTGGCCCGGCTCGCTACGGAGGGCCGCCTCCGCGACCTCCCCGCCGTGGGCGATGCCATAGAGGCCAAGGTGCTTGAACTCGTCGACACCGGCACCATGCGGGCGCTCGAGGAGCTCCGAGCGAGGTTTCCCGAGACTCTGCTGGAACTCATGCGTCTGCCCGGGGTGGGCCCCAAAACCGCCCGCCGTCTGTACGAGACCATAGGCGTGACTGACCTCGGCACGCTGCGCCTCGCCATCGACACCGGCGATCTCCTCAAGGTGCCCGGCATGGGCGAGAAGTCGCGCGGCCGCCTGCGCCAGGCCGTCGAAGCCCTGCCCACGAGGCCCGAGCGCTCCCTCCTCGGAGTGGTAGAGCCCCAGGCCGTTGCCCTCCTCCACGCTCTCCGGGCCCTACCCGGGGTCACGGCGGCGGACGTAGCGGGCAGCCTGCGGCGCCGACGGTCGACCAGCCGGGACGTGGACTTGGTGGCGGCCTCCACAGACCCGGAGCAGACTCTGGAGGGGTTCGCCGTCATGCCGGAGGTGGCCGGAGTGGCCGAGCGGGGAGGCACAAAGCTCGTCGTAGGCTTACACTCCGGCCTGAATCTGGACCTGAGAGTGGTGGCTCCCGCCTCCTACGGCGACCTCCTCCAGCACTCCACCGGCAGCGCGGCACACAACGTGGCCCTCCGCGCACTGGCTCAAAAAAGGGGATTCAAGATCTCCGAGTACACCGTGGAGGAGACAACCACGGGCAGAGCGCACCGCTTCGCCGAGGAGGACGGTGTCTACTCGCTCCTCGGCCTCGCGTGGATCCCGCCCGAGTTGCGGGAAGACCGGGGCGAGATCCAAGCGGCAGCCGGGGGCAGCCTCCCCCGGCTGCTCGAGCTCGATGACCTCCGGGGCGACCTGCACGTGCACAGCGATTGGTCGGACGGGCGCGCCGGCATGAGAGAGATGGCCATAGCAGCCCGCGACCTCGGCCTCGAGTACATCTGCTTCTCCGATCACTCCCAGTCCCTGGGGATGGGCGTGGGGCTCACACCCGACCAGGTACGCTCCCAGATCGCGGCCATCCGCGAGCTGGACGCGACCCTCGACGGCATCACGCTGCTCACCGGCACGGAGGTGGATATCCTTGCCGACGGCCGGATCGATCTGCCCGACGACCTACTCGTCGAACTCGACTTCGTCACAGCGAGCATCCACTCCGGATTCAGCCAGTCTTCCGAGCAGATCATGCGCCGCCTGAACGCCGCGCTCGAGAACCCGCACGTGGACGCTATCGGCCACCCCACCGGCCGGCTCCTCACCCGTCGGGCGCCGTACGAGGTGGACATCGAAGCGCTGGTGCGTGGCGCGGCCCGCACCCGGACGATCCTGGAGATCAACGCGGCCTACCACCGGCTGGACCTATCCGCTCCCCATGCCCGGATGGCGAAGGACGCCGGCGCGCTCCTCACCGTGAGTAGCGACGCCCACGACCCGCTGGGATTCACACTCCTCCGCTATGGTGTGGGGGAAGCCCGCCGCGGATGGCTCGAAGCCAGCGACGTGCTGAACACACGGCCGCTCGCTGAGGTACGCGCCTGGCTTGAAACATCCAGAAGCTCCGGCTCGTAGTGTAGACAGAAAGCGAAGAAGGAGAGGAACGATGGACGAACACACAACACCCGATCGGGAGCCTACGGCCGGCGAGGGATATGCCCCGCCCGAGGCGCCCAGCGGGGGGACGCCGCCACACGTGGAGGCCGCTCCGCAGCCCGCGCCCGTACCTCCAGCCCCCCACACCCAGTCACCGCCTCCGGTGGTGGAGCCTCCGGTGGTGGAGCCTCCGGTGGTGGAGCCTCATCGGGAGAGGGACCGAGGCCGCCGCACTCTTGGAATCGTGCTGATCGCCCTGGGTGCTGTGTTCCTCGTGAACCAGTTCATCGCCTGGGACATCTTCTGGCCGGTGATCCTGATCGTGATCGGGCTCATCGTCCTATTCCGGAGGTGACGTCATGACGGTCGGACGCCTCATACCCGGCGCTATCCTCGTCATTCTCGGCGGTCTCTTCCTGGCCGCGAACTTCGGCTACCTGGACTGGGGCGTGGTGACGTCTATCTGGCAGCTGTGGCCGCTCATCCTGATTCTGATAGGCATCCAGTTGGTGTTCGGGAAGCGCCAGCAGTGGCTCGCCGCGATCCTCGTCGTGGCGGTGCTGGCCGGCGGCGCGGCGCTGATAGTGCTGGGCGAAGACCGCGCACCCTGGGCATTCGGGGGCAGCTTGACCACCGCCGCCATCGAAGGACCGTCGACCACCGGCATCAACGACGCCACCGCCTACCTGGACGTGGGCGCCGCCCGCATCGACATCGGCTCCCAGACCGCGGGGGTCATGAGTCGGGGCACGTTCGAATCGCGGGGCCGAGACCCCCAAGTGCGACACGACGTGACCGACAATACCTACTCACTCGACCTGCGACAGCAGTCCGGGATACAGGTGTTCCCGAACAGCCTGCGCGGCGACAGAGTCGACGTGGACTTGGCCGCAGACATACCCTGGAAGATCCAGCTCGACACAGGAGCCGCGGACGTCAACCTCGACCTCACGGGCATCATACTGCGCGAGCTGCTGATCGACGCCGGCGCGAGCTCCGTGGATCTCACGGTTGGACCGAACGTAGAGGACGGCGCTCGCGTGATCATCGACGGTGGAGCGGGCTCGTATACGCTCCGCCTTCCTCGGAGCCTGGATATCGACCTCTCCACCGACGCGGGCGTGTCCTCGGTGAACGTGGACCAGGACTTCGAGCACACCGGCGACAGATACCAGCACGATGGTGGCGGAAATTCGCTCCGGGTGGAACTCAGCGCCGGCGTGAGCTCCATCTCGGTGAGCCTCTACTAGCCCACTCGACGACTCGGATGGCGGCGGGCGCCTTCGGGCCGCCCGCCGCCATCCGCAAGACGAGAACGCCGTCCACGGCCGGCGCGGGCGTGGGCGCACCCGGTCACCGCTCGAACGTGCCGCCCGCGTGCTTCATCTCCTGGTAGCGCTCGCAGAGGTCGCGGTAGGCCTGCTTCACGGCCTTCTGGGCTCCGCCACCGTAGTTCACACGCAGCTCCTCAAGGATGCGCTCCTGATCGGCCGCGAGACTCGAACCCACCAGCAACGACTCCACGAAGGAGCGGGCCACCGGCGTGATGAGCGTGACCGAGGCCTCGAGGACCGTGTCGGTGGTCTTGTCCACCAGAGTCACGATGGTGACCATCTGGTACACCTGGGCCGCCGCCGTCTGTTGAGGGAGCTTCGCGTAGCCGCAGGCTATGCAGCGGGTGCCGGTCACAACCTCACCTCTCCTTCAGGCGGTCGGCACCCGCAGGGGCGTCGAGAGCCGCCCCGGCCGGTGCGTCGCCACTCCCACCCACGGGTGGGTTCGTCGCTCCCATGAGCACTTCGCCCACCCATGAAGGCACCGCCATCGGCTTGAAGTCGCCGTTGACGCACACATGCGCGGTCTCGCCGGTCACCAGAAGGCGTCCCGACTCCCCGTGCACGATCCGGTATTCGAACGTGACGAACGTGCCCCGCACCTCGCGCACCCGCGTGCTCACCACCAGCGGATCGTCGTAGCGGGCCGAAGCCTTGTACTTGAGCTCCGCTCGGGCCACGAGCAGGTTCACACCCCGTGCCTCCAGCTCGCTGTAGGGGAGACCGCGCTCCCGAGCGAGAGCGGCACGACCCACCTCCATGAACACCAGGTAGTTCGCGTGATACACGACCCCCTGGGCATCGGTCTCCGCATACCGTACGCGCAGGTGGGCGTCCGCCCATGCCCCGCTCTCGGCGGCGGGGGCCACTCCCGGCGTGGGCGGCGGAGTGGAGGCCATCACCCGGCGATCAGCGGTTTTTGAACTCGGCCGGCCGCTTCTCCAGGAAGGCCGTCATGCCCTCCTTCTGATCCTCCGAGGCGAAGGCCAGGCCGAAGAAGCCGGCTTCGAGACGCAGCCCACCGGCCAGATCTTGGTCGTACGCCCGGTTCATGCAGGTCTTCGCGTACTGGATCATGAGGCCGCTCTTGCCGGCGATGGTCTCCGCCAACTCGACGGCTTTCGCTCGAAGCTCGTCCTGCGCGTGCACGGCATTCACCAGGCCCCTGCTCAGAGCCTCCTGCGCGTCCACCATGCGGCCCGTGTAGATGAGTTCGCGGGCGAAGCCCGAGCCACAGAGACGCACGAGTCGCTGGCTGCCGCCCCAGCCGGGGATGATGCCCAGGTTGATCTCGAGCTGTCCGAAACGGGCGTTCTCCGAGCAGATACGGATGTCGCACGCCAGTGCCATCTCGCAGCCGCCGCCGAGGGCGAAGCCGTTCACCGCCGCGATCACCGGTTGAGGGATACGCTCGATCGTGGTCGTTACCATCTGGCCGAGTTCGGCGAATCCCCGGGCCTCGTCGGGTGTCTTGTCCCGCATCTCGGCGATGTCCGCTCCCGCTGCGAACGCCTTCCTCCCCGACCCTGTCAGGATGACCGCCCCGACGTCGTCACGATGCCCGAGGGCAACAAGCTCCTGCAGCAGTTCGCGCAAGACCTCGGTGTTGAACGCATTCAGCGCCTCGGGCCTGTCGAGCGTGACGGTGGCGACGCGTCCTTCAACGGTCGTTGCGACGGATCCCATCGATGTTCCCTCCTCAGGCGGCCGCGCCGGCCACCTTGCTCTTGATGAACTCCACGATGTCTGTGGTGGTGGTGCCCGGGGTGAAGACGGCCGATACCCCCTCATCGAACAGCTCCTGGTGGTCTTCATCGGGGATCGTGCCCCCGGCCACCACGAGGATGTCGTCGATACCCTGGGCCCGGAGCTGCCGCGCGACCTTCGGCACCAACGTCAAATGGGCGCCCGAGAGGATGGACAGACCCACCACGTCGGCGTCCTCTTGGATGGCGGTCTCGACGATCTGCTCGGCGGTCTGGTGAAGCCCGGTGTAGATCACTTCCATGCCGGCGTCTCTGAGGGCGCGCGCGATCACCTTGGCCCCGCGGTCGTGGCCGTCGAGCCCCGGTTTCGCGATGACCACGCGGATCTTACCGTTCACGTGTTCCCCTCCTCCAGGTGCGATGGACCGTTGATTCTAACAGGCTGTCGAAGAATGATGCCTCGCCGTGGAAGCGGCACTGGGTACGTGCGCGGAAGGGCGCAGGAGCGCTCGCAGCGGCGCTACGGGCGTCTCATCAGAACACCGGGGTCTCACGGTACACTCCGAACACGGACTTCATGGTCGCCACCATCTCCCCCAGCGTGCAGTGGGCGCGAGTGCACTCCAAGATGGGAGGCATGACGTTGGCGCCGGTCCCGCAGGCGGTACGCAGCGTCTCGAGCGCGGCGCCCACCGCCCCCTGATCGCGGGCGGCGCGGATCTCGCGCAGGCGTTCCACCTGCCGACCCTCCGTCTCCGGGTCGATACGGAGGGTCTCCACCTTCAGGGACTCGCCGGCCTGAAAGCGGTTCACCCCCACCACGACCTTGCGGCCCCGCTCCACCTCCATCTGGTAGTGGTAGCTGGCCTCAGCGATCTCCTTTTGAAAGAAGCTCTGGTCGATGGCCGCCACCACGCCACCCAGTTCGTCGATCGTGCGGAAGTACTCCTCGGCCTCCTCTTCCATGCGGTCGGTGAGAGTCTCCACGTAATAGGAACCGGCGAGTGGGTCGATCACGTTGGCCACACCCGTCTCGTAGGCCAGCACCTGCTGGGTGCGCAGGGCGATCTCCACCGCGCGCTCGGAGGGCAGAGCCAGCACCTCGTCGAGCGAGTTCGTGTGGAGTGACTGGGTGCCGCCCAGCACGCCGGCCAGAGCCTCGATGGTCGTACGCACCACATTGTTGTCGGGCTGCTGGGCGGTCAGCGAGCACCCGGCCGTCTGGGTGTGGAATCGCAGGAGCCAACTGCGCGGGTCTTCCGCACCGTAGCGCTCGCGCATGTGCCGCGCCCAGATCCGCCGGGCGGCGCGGTACTTGGCCACCTCTTCGAACAGGTCGATGTGCGCGTTGAAGAAGAAGGAGAGACGGGGTGCGAAGGCGTCGATGTCGAGGCCGGCGGCCACGCCCGCGTCCACGTAGGCGAACCCGTTGGCCAGCGTGAAGGCGAGTTCCTGCACCGCCGTGGCCCCGGCCTCACGGATGTGGTAGCCGCTGATGGAGATGGTGTTCCAGCGCGGCACGCGCTCGGCACAATAGGAGAAGATGTCGGTGATCAGACGGAGCGACGGCTCCGGCGGGAAGATGTAGGTGTTCTGAGCGATGTACTCTTTCAGAATGTCGTTTTGGATGGTGCCGCCGACCTCGTCGAACCGCACCCCCTGGCGTTCCGCGGCCACCAGGTAGAAGGCAAGGAGGACGGCGGCCGGGGCATTGGTGGTCATGGAAGTGGTCACCTGGTCCATGGGGATATCCTGGAAGACCCTCTCCATGTCCAGGACCGTATCCATGGCCACGCCGCACCGCCCCACCTCGCCCTCGCTCCGGGGGTCGTCGGAATCGTGGCCCATCAGCGTGGGCAGATCGAGGGCCAGGGAGAGGCCGGTCTGTCCCTGTTCGAGCAGGAAGCGGAAGCGCTCGTTGGTGTCTTCCGGGCCGCCGAACCCCGCGAACTGCCTCATCGTCCACAGCTGTCCCCGGTACATGGTGGGATGGATGCCGCGCGTGTAGGGGTACTCGCCCGGTTTTCCGAGGTCGCGGGTGTAGTCGTGCTCGGCGAGGTCGCCCGGACCGTAGCAGGGGTCCACCTCCGCCGACGACACGGTGGTGAAGTCGGCATCCCGCAAGGGTTGGTCGCCGGGGGGCACGTGCGTCATGATGCTCCTCCTTCGGGCCCGAGGGCCTGGTGGCACCGTGGGGCACCTTCGCGCGGCTTTCGGCGGGAGCGTCCCGCGTGAGGCCCGCCGGCCGCGAGCCGGCCTAGAAGGCTGCTAACCGCCGAGAAGCTCGCGGCTGATGACGATACGCTGCACCTCCGAGGTGCCTTCGTAGATCTCGGTGATCTTGGCATCGCGGTAGAAGCGCTCCACCGGGAACTCCTTGGTATATCCGTAGCCGCCAAGGATCTGCACCGCTTCCGCCGCGTGCCTGCGGGCCATCTCACTGGCGAACAGTTTTGCCCGGGCCCCGGCGACGGTGACCGGCAGTCCCTCCATGCGCAGCCAGGCTGCCTTGTAGGTGAGGAGCCGGGCGGCTTCGAGATCCTTATCCATATCGGCGAGCTTCCAGCGCACGGCCTGGAATTCCGCGATGGGTCGGCCGAACTGCCTGCGCTCCCGGGCATACGCGGACGAGACGTCGAGGGCGGCCTGGGTGATGCCGATGGCCTGGGCGGCGATGCCGATCCTCCCCCCGTCCAGGGTGCGCATGGCGATGGTGAACCCCTCGCCTTCGGCCCCGAGCCGCGCCTCATCCGGCACCCAGGCATCTTCCAGGGTGAGGGCCCGCGTGCTCGAGCTGTTCAACCCGAGCTTCTCCTCTTCCCGGCCCAGCGACAACCCTTCCGTCGTCGCGTCCACCAGGAAGGCGGTGATGCCGCCCGCGCCGCCGCCAGCCGCCCCCGTGCGGGCCATGACCACGAACAACCCGGCGAAACCGGCGTTGGTGATGAACTGCTTGGTCCCGTTCAGACGATAACCCGCGCCGTCCTTCCGCGCGCTCGTGCTGATCGAGGCGGCGTCCGAGCCGGAGGCGGGCTCGGTGAGGGCATATGCCCCGATGGTCTCCCCCGAGGACAATCGCGGTACCCACACCCGCTTCTGCTCTTCAGTGCCGTAGTCGAGGATGGGGAGAGTACCCAGCGAGGTGTTGACGGCCACGGTGACCCCCAGCCCCGCGTCGGCGCGGCTGAGCTCCTCCAGCACCAAGATGAAGCTCAGGTAGTCGGCCCCGGCCCCGCCGTACTCTTCAGGCACGCACACCCCGAGCAGGCCGAGCGCCCCGAGTTCCTCGAGCACCGCCGGAGGGAAACCGTGGTCTCGGTCCCACTGCGTCGCCTGCGACACGAGTCGCTCATCAGCGAAGTCACGGGTCATGCGCTGGATGTCGCGCTGCTCGTCGCTCAGTCCGAAGTCCACGCTACACCTCCACCACAATCGCGTCGCCCTGAGCCGTACCGCTGCAGATAGCGGCGACTCCGAGCCCCCCGCCGCGCCGACGCAGCTCCATGATCAGGGTGAGCAAGATCCGCGCACCGCTGGCCCCTATCGGATGACCGAGCGCGACGGCTCCGCCGTTCACGTTCACCCGTTCCGGATCGACGTCCAACATGCGAACGCTGTGCACAGCCACGGCGGCAAAGGCCTCGTTGATCTCCCACAAGACGACGTCGCTCGGAGCGAGGCCGACGCGCCGGAGAGCTTCCAGCGCTGCGCGCGCGGGCGCCTTCGCCAGATACTGGGGCTCCTCGGCCACCGTCGCCCAGCTCGCGATTCGCGCCCACGGCCGCAGGCCCCGCTCCGCCGCCCAGACGTCGGAGGCCACAACCAGGGCGGCGGCCCCGTCGTTCACTCCCGGAGCGTTGCCGGCGGTGGTGGTGCCTCCGGGGCGAAACGCGGGGCGGAGTGCGGCGAGCGCCTCGAGGGTGGTGTCGCGACGCGGCGCCTCGTCCACCGACACCAACGATGACTCACCCTTCCGTCCCCTCACCTCCACAGGAACGATCTCCTCGGCCATACGGCCGGAGTCCATCGCCGCGAAGGCTCGCTGGTGGCTACGCAGCGCCCACTCATCCTGCTCCCGGCGGGTGATCCCGAGCTCCTCGGAGACGTCGGCGTTGTGAACGCCCATGTGCACCCGGCGGATGGGGTCGAGGAGCCCGTCGCGCACCATGGAGTCAACCGCCACGCCGTCGCCCATGCGGTAGCCGAACCGGGCGCCGGTGAGCAGATAGGGGGCGTTGGACATGCTCTCCATCCCCCCTGCCACCAGGACGGACACGTCGCCGCTCCGGATCATCTGGTCCGCAAGGGAGACCGCACGCATCCCGGAGGCGCAGACCTTGTTGACGGTCTCCGAGGTCAATCCCACCGGCAACCCCGCGAGGAACGTCGCTTGGCGCGACGGCACTTGACCCACCCCCGCCCCAAGGACCAACCCCATCACCGCGTGCTCCACGAGGTGTCCGGAGACACCTGCCCGCTCGAGCGCCGCGCGGATGGCGATCGCTCCCAACTCCGGCGCGGTAAGAGAGGCGAGCCCAACCCCCAGCCGACAGAACGGAGTGCGCGCACCCCCCAGTATGACGGTCGAGACACTCATCACTCGACAGCATACCGCCGCCCCCGACCCGGCGAAACTCGGAGGGCTACGGGCGCGACTCCCCGTCGAACTGCGCGTCGCCGGCGTCGCCGCCGTGGACCCCTTCATCGGCGGGTTCCTTTTCGGTCGTGGCGAGCACCGAAGCAAGCAGGCGGCCCAGGGCATATTCGGGCATCTCGAAGATGTAGCAGCCACAGAGCGCGTGCACGATACGGTCCATCCCCGGCGGATCGGCTTTAAAAGGCTGCTGATCGAAGCGATCGCGGGGCTCGATCACCGGGTGGCCCGACACGTCACCCGCAGAGAGACGGACGTCGCTCCCGCAGAACGGGCACTGTCGTACGATCTGAACATCCTCGGTCAAACTCGGCTGCACCTCTCCGCCTTCGTGGACCCGGCTCAGAGGTTATCGGCGGGAGGAGAGCGGTACATGAGGGGAGCCGGCGGTTCCTGCTACGGGCACTCCTCCGCCACTCCGAGCACATCCGCGAGCACCGCTCGCACCGCGGACAGCGGATCCAGTCGGCGCTCGCGCACGTCCTGCAGGATCGCGTCCAGCCGCGGATCGGAACCCGACCGACGCACCAACCACCGTTCCAACTCATTCACCGTGAGTGCGAACACCTCCTTTTCGAGGCTCCGACTCCGCCGCTGATCGAGCAACCCCCGGTCGGTCAGGTGGTGCTGGTGCTCGGCTATCCGCTCCCACAGCTCCGCAACCCCTTCGCCCGTGGTGGCGTTGGTGGCCAGCAACGGAGGATCCCAGTCACGCTCACGTTCGGCCAAGGCGAGCACGCCCCGGATCTCGTTCAGGGTGATGTCCGCGGCCGGGTGGTCCTTTTTGTTCACCACGATGATGTCGGGTATCTCCATGACCCCCGCCTTGAGGGCCTGAATGGAGTCGCCCGACCCGGGCATGAGGGCCAGCACGACGGTGTCCGCGATGGACGCGACTTCCACCTCACTCTGGCCCACACCCACCGTCTCGAGAAACACGATATCTTTGCCGGCCGCGTCCAAGACGAGTGCGGCCTGGAGCGCAGTCTCGGAAAGGCCGCCCAGGTGGCCTCTGGTGCCCATCGAACGGATGAACACCTCCGGGTCGAGAAAATGCTCGTTGAGGCGTATGCGGTCGCCCAGAACAGCGCCGTGGGTGAAAGGACTCGAAGGGTCCACCGACACGACACCCACAGAGAGATCCCGACCGCGGCACACCCGGATCAACCCCGAGAGAAGAGTGGACTTACCAACTCCTGGAGGACCGGTGAGACCGATGAGACCCGCGTGCCCTGTGCGCGGATACAGAAGACGCACCACCTCAGCGGCACGCGAGTCGCCGTCTTCGATGAGGGAGATGGCCCGTGCTATCGCGCGACGCTCACCCCGGGCGGCCCGGTCGGCCAGATCGCGGGCCTGCTCGATCTGCTCCCCAGTGAGAGGGGCTGTACAGAGGGGGTCGCGCACGAGTGCCGCAGAGGCGGAAGACCGCCGGTCGGCGACTAACCGACCTTCTCCTCCTCAGGAGCTTTGGCGGCTTCGGCAACCTTCGTTGCTTCCACAACAGTAGATTCGTCGGCGAGGGACTTTCGGAGCTCCTGCTCGCTCTCCTTCAGGCCCTTCCGAAAGCCGGTGATCGCCTTGCCCAGCGACGAACCGAGCTCAGGGAGGCGCTTAGGTCCGAAAACCACGAGGAGAACGATCACGAGAATCCCGATCTCCCACGGTCCGATCCAGCTCGGCATAAGAACTCCTTCCATCGATGCGAGCGCGGCTCTCAAGGGAGGCTGCGCGGGTCCGTTGGCGTCCGAATGTGGACAACGCCGTGTAGTATAGTCCTCCCTGCACCGCGGCACCACCTCCGGGGCCACTCGGCGGGGAGCCTAATAGTTCATCCTCGAAGAGACCCGACCCGTCGGCGCCCGCCACACCGCCGGACGAGAGGGAGAGCTTCCCATAGCATGGAGGGACTCGACGGAGGCATGACCGATCGGCCGGACACCGAAGGACGATCCACACCGGATCTTGCCGTGGACGTCGCTGGAGCACTCTACCGCGCCTATCGGGCCGTGCGCTTCTACCCCGCCCAACACCCGGTGGCAGCGCAGAGTCTCGAGCGCCTGACACACGTACTTGCAGACACTCTGGAGACGACCGGAGTCCTCCGTTTCGACGTGCGGGAGAAAGCTCTCGTCCACGACGACCTGATCGTGCACGGCGCTGACAATCCCCGGGACAGCCCGGCTCAGATCATGTTCCTCGACGGCATCCGCTCCATCACCTTCCACCCCGGGCTCGAACCTGAAGAGATCGTCGCCTTCGTGCAGGCACTCGTGCAGGCACAGGAAGCCGACCGGGAGGAATACGACTTCGCCACCCTCCTCTGGGAGCTCGACCTACCCCACGTGAACTACCAGGTGGTCGACCCTCTGCTGGATACCGATACGTGGGAAGGCAAGGGTCTTCTCATCGAACAGGTCAGAGCGAATCTCATCACCACGATCACAGACCTGAGCACACTCGACGTGGGCGATCCTCTGGCACCCGAGCTAGAACCGGGGGACCCCTCAGGGCGAGCGCCGCTCCTCGGAGGGATGCTGGCACCCTCCCACGAACTCGAGCAGGTGGAGTCGGCCCTGGAAGAGGAACCCGACATCCTCGCCGATTTCTTGGATGTGCTGAGCGAGGTGTTGGCCGGTGCGCCGGAGACCCTGGAGGTGGAGTCCGCCGCGCACGCGATCTCGGACGTACTACATTCGTATCTCGAATGGGGAGAGTTCCGAGCCCTGGCGACCGCGGTCGAACGCCTGCGGTCGCTGCAACACGTGGCGCCGCAACGGCAGGTCATAGTGGACGAACTCCTGGGCGCGCTCGCCACTCCGGAGATGCTTCGCAAAGCCGTCTACGACCTCGACGGCGCCCGTTCCGACCGACGCGCCGACCTTGAGGAGGTCCTCTACCTCCTCAAGGACCAGGCGTACCCGGCCCTCGTGGAACTCCTCACGGAAGCAGGAGGGAAGGCGTCCCGCAAGTGCATCCTGAACGTGTGCACGAGGGGCGAGGGGGTGCCCGTCTCATACATCGCGCCTCGGCTGTCCGATCCCCGTTGGTACGTGGTGCGCAATATGGTGCTGGTCTTGGGCTCGCTCGGCAACCGCGAGTCTCTCCCACAGCTGGAGCGCGCCCTCGACCACCCAGACGAACGCGTACGCCGCGAAGCGGTGCGGGCTATCAGCTCCCTCGGCGGGCATCGCTGTGCGTACCTACTGACTTCATCGCTCACCGACCCCGCGCCGTCGGTGCGTATCCTTGCCGCGCGCTCAATGCCACGAACCGCACGCGAGGACGCCGCAGCCGCCCTGCTCGCGCAGGTGACGTCGCGGGACTTTCAATCGCGTGACGCCAGCGAGATCGACGAGTTCTTCGAAGCACTCGCCGAAGTGGCCGACGACCGCGCGCTGCCTTTTCTCGACGAGCTCTGGTCCACTCGCTCCCACTTCCGCACCCGCCCCATGGCGGTGCGACTCGGAGCGTTGCGGGTGATCGGGCAGATCGGCTCGCCCGCCGCGCGCGACCTCCTGTTGAAGGCCGCGCGCTCGGGAGATGAGGAGATACGACGGCAGGCGAAGAAGACCCTGATGGAGGCGGAGCGGAAGGCGGCCGGAGCGTGAGATTCTCGGGCACCAGCGCGCCCACCGAAGCCTTCGACCGCAGGCTCATACGGAAGCTCTCGATCGCCTTGCGCACCGCGGACCTCCACGAAAGGGCCAACGCTGTATCGGTGGATGCCGTAGAGGAACTCCACACAGCGCTGCGGGAGAGGCTCGAGACCCTCGGCGCAACGACAGTGGCCAGTCGCAGCCGCCACTTGTTCGTCGACGGCGAGCGAGTCCGCCTCGGAGCGTCCGACTACCTTCACCTGCGCTACCTTCTGCAACTCTTCGACACCTGGAACCTGGGGGGCATCACCTTGCTGCCCGGGCTCAGTCAGCCCGAACTCACCGGCCTGGTGTACGCCCTCACCCGCGATCGCCGGAAGAGCAGAGAGGCACTCGAGCTCCGTCTCTCCCACGAACACGTGGTGCGCGTGGAACTCAGTTCCCCCATGGACGAGGCGCTGAGGGACGACCGCGACGGTCTGCCTGCCCGCACCTACGGCGCGTGCCTGGACGTGCTCGACGAACTCCGCACCTCCATCGTCGCCAACCACCAGATCCGGACGCGGCGCCTGCGCCGGATCACTCAGTCCATCGTCGATCAGATGCTCACGGATGAGTATGCACTGCTGACTCTCACCACTATCAAGCAGTTCGACGACCATCTCTTCACGCACTCCGCGAACGTCGCCATCCTCGCAGTAGCGCTCGGCCAACGAGCAGGCCTCTCGAAGACCCAACTCGGCGAACTGTGCTTGGCTGCTTTCCTTCACGACCTGGGGAAGATCGCCATACCGCGCGATATCTTGGACAAGCCCGGCAGCCTGGACGCCCGGGAGCGGCAGGAGATGGATCAGCACCCCATCCATTCCGTTCACATCCTGCTGAACCAGGGACATCTCAGCCAGTCGACCCTCCGAGCGATCATCGGCGGCTTCGAGCACCACCTGAACTTCGATCTCACCGGATACCCGGTGCTCACCCAAAAGAGCCGCATCAGTCTCTTCGGGCGGATCATCACCATCGCCGATCGGTTCGACGCGCTCACGACGCCGCGAAGCTACAGAAAGTCCAACTTCTCCCCGTACGACGGCATCCGCCATCTGCTGAGCGCCTCGGGCACGGAGTTCGACCCTGTCCTCGTCAAGCTCTTCGTGGGCGTGATGGGTCTGTATCCACCCGGCACCGTCGTGGGGCTCGATGACGGCACCCTGGCCCTGGTGGCCCAGCCCCCGGCGCCCGAAAGTCCGGTGAACCGGCCCCAGGTGCGCGTGCTCCGCGGCAGCATGGAAGGGCGCACGCTGGACTTGGCGGAACGGAATGAGGATGGCACCTACCCCCGCCAGGTGATCGCCGTCTACAACCCGAGCAACGGCGGACAACTGCCGGCGATGGATGCGACGACACTGGAGTGCCTGTAGAGAGAGAACGGTCAAGGCGGGAGATCTTCATCATCCTGCCCGTCCAGCCCCCGTACTGTACCGTTGAACACCTCTTGCCAACCGCCCAGCCGCGGTGTAGTATGTCGCAGACGAGTCGTGAAGAACTAGACGACGCGTCACCAACGAAGTCCCCCATGCCGGCCTTTCTCCCCCCCCGAGAAGGGCCGGATCCTTTTCTGGGAGGCTGCTTTTCTGGGAGGCTGTGGTGCACCCCGCGCGACCCCACCTCACACGCCGACCCTCCGGTAGGCGAGCACGCTGCCCGCCCCCTCGACCTCCAGCGTCGACTCCAGCCGACCCGCCTGTCGCAGGAGCTCGGCGTGTCCGAACACCTCGCCCATCGCAAGAAACGAATTCAGGGGATCGACTCCAGGGAACATCAGCGCTGCTACGTCGAACACCGAGCGGCCGTCGCCGAAGGCTTCCTCCACCAGCGCCGCCCGCTCCTCATGGTGAGCGATGATCGCACGGATCCGGGTGTCAACGTCGGCAAACGGCAGTCCGTGCCCGGGGAGGACGAGACGCATGCCGAGCCTGTCGAGCCGCTCGAGCGAGCTCATGTAGGGCCCGAGGCCGCTCGTCACCGGGTCGTGTGCCGTGAAGAGGCCGGGATTGGGTGTTATCACCTCGAGCAGATGGTCGCCCGCGAGCAGGGTGCGGTCATGCTCGCGATACAGTCCGATCCCACCCTCGGTGTGTCCGGGCAATTCCAGAACCCGCAGCGGAGGCCCGAATCCTTCGACAACGGACCCCGGTTTCAGCGCCTCCGCCCACGGCACCGAGGCACCGGCCTCCAGCAGTGTGTGAAGAGAGGCCTCCAACTCGGCGACCAGGGTGGAGGGCACGCCCCACTTCGGCAGCAACGCGGCCACCGCAGCGGCGTACGAGGCCATGTGAGCGGGGAAGTCGAGCAACTTCACAACGTCGGCCTCACCGCCAACGACCGCCGCCCCTCGGAACTCGTGGGCCAGTCCGTGGTGATCCACGTGGGCGTGGCTGAGGAACACTATGTCTATGTCGTCCGCAGCAAGGCCGAGTTCAGCCAGACCGGCGTGCAGATCGGCTCGGGAGCGGGGGTGTCTGAGCCCGGTGTCGAACAAGCCCGTTCGGTCCCCGCGAAGGACGTAGGCGTTCGTAGGCTCCGTGTTGAAGGGCGTGAACACAGAGACCCGGAACACGCCGGCTGCCTCCTCGATGAGCGCCACCAGCCCTCCAGTGATGAAGATGGATACGAGACACCGACCCGGATAGTCGAAGTCGGAGCGGCGAATCGCCGGCCAACCGCGGCACCGTTGCAGGCTATCAGATGCGCGCACACGGCGGCCACTCGGGACGACCCGGGCGGCGCAGCAGGCGCGTGCCCACCCGCCTGCTAGAATCGAGCCGGCAGCCAACAGGAAACCGGCCCGCGAGGCCCGCCGGCAACCGGAGGAGCACCCGTGGCCATCACGTGGATAGCAGAACGCACCGGGTTCCAGCCGGGTCCGGTCAACGTGGGAGTGGTGCGGTTGCACGACGACACCGTGCTGCTCGTGGACGCCGGCCTCGACCCGGACAGAGGCAGAAAAGTGCTCCGCGATCTCGAGGCCGAGGGACTGCGGGCCCGCGCCCTGCTCCTCACGCATGCGCACGCGGATCACATCGGTGGGGCGGCCTTCCTCCGCCGCCGGGCCCAGCTCCTGACGGCCGCGGCACCACTGGAGGCGGCGCTCGTGCGCCACCCTCAGCTGGAACCGTTCTACCTCTTCGGCGGAGCCGCCGCTCCACGCACTCTCACCGGGAAGTTCTTGCAGGCCGACCCGTGCGAGGTGGACCTCGAACCACCCCCCGGCCCTTGGGCGGTCCCGTTCCTCCCCGATCCACCCGATCGGCCCGGTCGGCCCGCCCTCGCCGTGCTGCCCGATGCACCGGGGGACGCCGCGACGGACGGTGGGGTGTCTCTGGAGATCGTCGAACTGCACGGGCACTCCCCCGGCCAAGTTGGGCTGGTGGTCATCGACAGCGAGAGCCACGAAACACCGGTGGTGTTCTGCGGTGACGCCGTGTTCCCCGTACCGGTGTGGGACAAGCACGGCTTCGTATACTTCGCCGACGTCGTCCGTTCCCTCGCCGCCATCGAGCGACTCCGCTCCCTGAGACCACACGTCGTGGTGGCCGGGCACGGAGCGGCCTTCGGGGAAGAGGAGATCGCCGCCCTGCTCGACGCGAACATGCGCGGCTTGGAGGAGTCCAGCGCCGAGGTGGAGGCTGCGGTCGCTCAGGCCGGTACGGGCTTGACCACCGAGGAGATACTGGCCACCGTGGCGAGGGTCCGCGAGGCGATGGTGGAGTCCCCGCCCGAGTACTACTTGGCGCGAGCCACCGTGCAGGCCCACCTATCCCGCCTGGAGTCGGCCGGCCGCGTAACCATGGAGGTAGGGCAGGGCCGGCTGTCGTGGCTGCTCGACGGCTAGAACGTGACGCCCCCACCCGTCGACGTGGTCGATGACCGCCCGTCGGAAAGGGCCGGCGCGCGGAACGGACTCATTCCGAGTCTCCACTCGTCTCGAGCCGCCGGCGGGCCGACTCCAGATCCTCGGGCCGGTCGACGTCGAACGCCTCTTCGGGAGTTCCCGAAACGCACACGACCGAAGCGGCATGACCCGCCAGGAGTCTCCGAGCGCCTTCGTCACCCCGCAACTCCAGGATCTGAGGCAGCAACGCTCGGTGAAGGAGCACCGGCGGACGAGCCCCACCGCCGGGTCCGCCCGACAACCCGACCGCCGCGGTGCGTGGGTGAACCACGTGCTCGTCGACGATCCGGCGCACGGTCTCGGGGCGGACGAAGGGTTGGTCACCAAGGAGCACCACGACGCCCGGCGGGCGATGAACACCCCGCAACCCCGCCCGCAACGACGACGCCATGCCCTCCTCGGGAGACTCGTTCCTAACCACCCGCGGCGCCCCCACAGGGGTAGCCGGGGAGACTCCGCTCGGCCCGGACCCGCGTCCCGCTCGCCCGGAAAGGGCCGCGGCCTCCGCGGCCTCCGCGGCCACTACGCCTTCCAGAGCCGCGGCCTTCGCGGCCAGCACACCCTCCACCGCCCCGTCCGGTCCGGCCACCACAACCACCTCTCGCACGGCCCCCGAGGCCTGCACGAGGGCCACCACCCGGCCAAGAACCGTGCCCTCGCCGAGTGACGCCAGTACCTTCGGCCCGCCCATGCGCACGGCCAGGCCGGCCGCCAGGATCACAGCCGGGGGGCGCTCGTCGCCGAAGCCGAGACGTCTCATCCCTCGAATCCGAACGAGCTCACCAGGAGCGCCCCGCGCCGCCGCGGCGGCGCGGGCGGCGTCCGAGCCCACCGATCCACTCCACACCTCCACACCGGCTGCGGAGCAGGCCGCCAGCAGCTCCGGCGCGGGAGGGTGCAGATCGGCCTTGTTGAAGAACACCAGGAAGCCCGCGTGGCTGGGCGTGCGGTTCGCGTAGCCCGCCACGCACGCCGCCAGCAGGGCTGGGGGCGGGATGACCGCACCCGGCGGGAGGCCGAGCAGCTCCGCCAGCAGTTCGGGGCGGTGAACGTGCTCCGCGTCGAGCCGGACTCCCTGGCTGTCCAACCCCGCCACCGCCACCACGAGCGACGCGCACGGCGGCACCACCGGCTCCCACGCAGCCGGGGCCTTCAGGGGTCGGCCGATCGACCCGTCGGCCTCCACCAGGACCGCGGCCACGCCCGGTATGTCACGGAGGACAGGCAGCCACTCAGTGGGTAGACCCTCCACCTTCCCTTCGGCGGTCAGCCCGCGCCCCACCACCGGACTGCCCCCCACCGCCCCTCCCGGCACCGGACGGGCGCCGGCTCCGGCCACCCCGGTGCCGACCGGCCCTGCGGCACCAACGCCCGCCTCACGCAGAGCACGAAGCAGGGCTTCGAGATGGGGAGCGGTGATAAGGGGGCGACTCCCCGCCACCGGCGGCAGGATCTTGGTGGTAGTGGTGAGAAGCACCACGGCGCCTTCGGCCTCGTAATCGCGCGCCACGGCTTCCATGAGCGAGCTCTTTCCACCCGCGCCCACGAGGGCGATGACCTCAGCCGGGCCCAAACGCCACAGGTCGGTCAAACGCTCGGTTCTGTGGGGCACGACGGGCACGCCGAGTGCATCTCCTCATCCAAGGCTGTTCGCCACCGACGACCGGGATGGCCACCGCATCACAACAGTATCACCAGATACCCGGACTTCGCCCTCGCAGATCGGCGGCGACCCCGTATCGCGCTCTCGGAGCCGGCGGGAGAAGCATCACAGCGGCAGCCTGGCTCGGCACGCCCGCCGGTGCTATAGTTAAGGCCATTGATTGGTCGGCCAGTTAACTCTCCGCCGCGACCAGGGGCGGGAGCGGATGGACTGGAGGGTGGTCCGTGTACCTGCCTGATTTCGAATACCTTGCTCCACGCACGCTGGACGAAGCCTGTCGCCTCCTGAGCGACTACGGGTCGGAGGCCAAGATCCTCGCCGGAGGCACCGACATCCTCGTCAAAATGAAGGGCGGCCTGCTGGCGCCCAAGGCCGTGATCTCCCTGAAGTACCTCGACGACCTGCGCGGCATCCGCTATGTGCCCGACCGCGGGGTGGTCATCGGGGCACGCGCAACGCCGAACGAGATCATGGACTCGCCCGTGCTCCACGAACGCTATCTCTCCGTGTCGGAAGCGGCCCACACCATGGCCGCCCACCAGATCCGCAATCGCGGCACCATCGGCGGGAACATCGTCAACGCCGTCCCTTCGGCCGACCTCCCACCCATCCTCATCGCCCTGGGGGCAACGATCACGCTCGTGGGCTCAGGGGGCGAACGCAGCATGCTGCTGGAGGACTTCTTCACCGGCGTGTGCGAGACGGTGTGCACGGTCGGCGAGATCGTCACCGAGGTGGTCATCCCCGACCAGCCCACCACCGGCAGCACCTATCACAAGTTCGCCCTACGCAGGGCGGGGGCCCTCGCGGTTGTGGGCGTGGCCGCAGCCGTGACCATGGACGACGGCGTGGTGCGCGATCCCCGCATCGTGCTCGGTGCCGTGGCCACCACCCCGGTGCGCGCACCTGAGGCCGAGGAACTACTCGAGGGACGAGTCCCAACGGACGCGATTCTCGAAGACGTGGGCGTCATCGCCGCGAGCGGCTGCTGCTGGCCCATAAACGACATCCGCGGCTCCGAAGAGTACCGCCGCGATTTGGTGCGGGTTTTCACCCGCAGAGCACTGAAGCGGGCCATCAACGAGGGCCACGTCTAAGAAAGGGGGGACCGTGCAGGCCATTTCCGACGCACAAGGAATCTCGCGTTACCTCGTCAATCTGACCGTCAACGGCGACCCCTTCACGAAGGTCGTGAAGGCGAACACCCTGCTCGTGGACTTGCTGCGCAACGAACTCGATCTCACCGGCACCAAGAAGGGGTGCGACCTCGGCAGCTGCGGGTCGTGCACCGTGCTGATGGACGGGAAGGCCGTCGACTCGTGCCTCATCCTGGCACTGGAGGCTGAGGGCACCGAGATCACCACCGTGGAGGGCGTGGCGGAGCACGGCGAACTCGACAAGCTCCAGCGCTCCTTCCTCGACAGCGCGGCGGTGCAGTGCGGCTACTGCTCACCCGGCATGATCCTCTCGGCCAAGGCCCTGCTGACCCGGAACCCGCATCCCACCGAGCACGAGATCCGCGAGGCCATCGCGGGCAACCTCTGCCGCTGCACCGGCTACGTGAACATAGTGAAAGCGATCCAGACCGTGGCGGACGGCCCCGACGAAGACTCGGCCCCGACCGCCGGAGAGGTGACGGCATGAGCGCTGAGCAACCCAGCCCGGCGACCACCCAGGGGCCGCCCGAGGGCGGCTACGCCGTCATCGGCAAGAGCGTTTCCAAGATCGACGGACGGGAGAAGGTGACCGGGGCCGCCAAGTACACGGGCGATCTCAAGCTGCCCAACATGCTCTACGGGAAGATCCTCACCAGTCCCCACGCCCACGCGAAGATCCTGAGCATCGACACCTCCGAGGCCGAGAAGTTGCCGGGGGTCAAGGCCGTGATCACCCACAAAGACGCTCCCACCTTGAAGTACGGCATCTCGCCGGCACGCTGGGACGAGAACGTCTTCTGCATCGACAAGGTGCGCTTCGTGGGAGACAAGGTGGCGGCGGTGGCCTGCATCGACGAGGAAACCTGCTACCGGGCCCTCGCGGCCATCAAGGTCGAGTACGAGGTGTTGCCCGCCGTTCTGGACCCTCTCAAGGCCATGGACGAAGGCCAGCCCCAGGTGCACGATGAGTACCCGCGCAACATCAACACCGAGATACATCAAGATTTCGGCGACGTGGAGGAGGCTTTCCGCAAGGCCGACTACGTGCGCACCGACACCTTCGTGGGCAACCGCACCTACCAGTCGCCCATCGAGCCCCATAGTGCCATCTCGGTGTGGGAAGACGGGAAACTCACCGTCTACTCCAGCACTCAATCGCCGCACTATTTTCAGTACTACATCGCCCGCGAGTTCGGTCTGCCCATGGGCGACGTGCGCGTGCTGAAGACGTACGTGGGCGGTGGTTTCGGCGGCAAGTTGGAGCCCACGGGCCTTGAGTTCGGCGGCGCCATCCTGGCCCGGATCACGGGTAGGCCCGTGCGCATGTTCTACGATCGCCACGAGATGTTCGCCCACAACCGGGGCCGGCATCGCCAGTACATGACGGTCACCACGGGCGTGGACGCCGACGGCACGATCCTGGGGGTGCACGCCGATTTCATCATGGACGGAGGCGCCTACACGTCCCTCGGCATCGCCACCGCCTACTACGCCGGCGCCATGCTCACCCTCACCTACGAGTTCGACAACTTCAGGTTCGACATGCACCGTGTGTACACGAACCTCCCCGCCTGCGGCGCCCAGCGCGGACACGGGGCGCCCCAGCCGCGCTACGCCTTCGAATCGCACCTGGACAACATCGCCAAAGACCTGGGTCTCGACCCCATGGACATCCGGATACGCAACGCCCGCCGCCCCGACACCATCACCCCGAACGAGTTCAAGGTGAACTCCTGCGAGATGAAGGCGTGCCTGGAGGAAGCCCGAGAGCTTTCCGAGTGGGACAAGAAGAAGGGCAAGCTCCCTCCGGGCCGCGGTATCGGCGTGGCCACAGGCAGCTTCGTGAGCGGCGCCGGATACCCCATCTACCGCACCGACCTGCCCCACGCCGCCGCCATGATCAAGGTGGCGGAGGACGGCACCGCGGCCACCCTCTACACGGGAGCCACCGACATCGGCCAGGGCTCCGACACGGTGCTTTCGCAGATGGCGGCGGAGGCCATGGGCTACACGTACGAGCAGATGAAGATCGTGGCCGCCGACACGGAGACCACCCCTCACGACTTCGGCGCCTACGCCAGTCGCCAGACCTTGATGTCGGGCGCGGCGGTGAAGCAGGCCGGAGAAGAAGTGAAGCAGCAACTCCTCGAGGTGGCCGCGGAGATGTTGGACTACCCCGTTGCCGACCTGGACATCCGTTCCGGGAAGATCTTCGCCCCCGGCAACGAGAACGTCTCCCTGGACTTCACCGACGCGGCGCGGCGCTTCTTCGTGACCCGCGGCCCGCTGGTGGGCAAGGGCTCCTACACACCCCCCAAACTCGGCGGCACCTACAAGGGTGCCCCAGTGGGCACGTCACCCGCGTACAGTTTCGCCGCGCAGGTGAGTGAGGTGCAGATCGACGAGGAGACCGGGGAGATCGACGTGCTCGATGTGTGGGACGTGCACGACTGCGGTCAGGTGATCAACCCGGCCCTGCTGCACGCTCAGGTGCACGGCGCCCTCTACATGGGCATGGGGGAGTCCATCTGGGAAGAGGTACTGTTCGACAGCAAAGGCCGCATCATCAACCCCAACCTCGGTGAGTACCGACTCCCAACGGCTCTTGACATGCCTCGCATCCACTCCTCCCTCGTGGAGTCGTACGAGCCTGCCGCTCCCTGGGGCGTCAAGGAGGTGGGTGAGGGCGCCACGCTGCCTACCATGGGTTGCTTCCGCAATGCCATCTTCGACGCGATGGGTGTGAGCGTGAACAGCCTGCCCCTCTCGTTCGAGAAGGTCTGGCGCGCCCTCAAGGCGAAGCGGGAAGAGCAGTCGACGTAGCCGGCCATGGGTGATGTGATCGTGGTGCCTCCGGTGACGCTTGCGTCACGAGACCGATCGACTATAATGAAGTCCAGTCGGTTGGACGGACCACAAGGGGGGCACTATGAGTCCGCGCAACGTCGTCGAGCGGAGCAGTCCGCGCTCTTCCGCCGTATCGTACTTCGCCTACTTCTTCGGCGGGATAGCTCTCGCATTCCTCCTTCTTCTCGTGGTATAGATTCGCGATCGTTGCCGGTACTGTCTCCTGAGGTGGGGAGGCGTTTCATCCACCTCAGGCGGTATCGGCCGTCCCTGCGTTTTCGCCTTTCGTTCACTTCTCTAGATAGGTATATAAGTTCTTGACGACCCCCATGACGGCTGCTATGGTGACCCGCATGGGGGAGCGGGGCCGTGTGACTAACGCATGAGCCCATCTCATCCGCGCTCAACAGGGGGGCTCGTGGGGAAAGCAGCTGCCGACACGTTCGAACGTCTGAATGGGCATACCGTCTGGCGGGTACTCGAGGAGAGCGCCCGCCGGTTGCCGGAGAAGGTAGCCGTCGTAGACGGAGACCGCCGACTCACGTATTCGCAGGTCCTGGCGGAGAGCGAGCGGCTCGCGGAGGCGCTCGCCTCCCGCGGCCTCGCGAAGGGCGACATAGCGGCGGTGTACCTACCGAACTCCGCCGAGCTCGTCACCGTCTTCTACGCGCTCCAGAAACTCGGAGTGGCCATCGCGTGGGTCAACCCCAACTACCGCGAGACGGAACTCCGTTTCATCCTAGAGAACTCGGGCGCTCGCAGCCTCTTCCTCTTTCGGGAGTGGGGCGGCTTCAAATGCCTGGCGGCCGCGGCGAGCCTCGAAGGGCTCCCCCGCCTCGAGAACATCGTCGTGGCACGGGGCGGCGAAGCCCCGGTGCCGGGAGACGAGCGGGTCGTGGCGCTCGAGGAGGTGGCCGCGCGCGCCGCCGCACCTGCGCGTCTCGGTGAGAACGGCACACGCGCCGAAGGTCGGCCGGTGGACACCGTGGCTCCCGACGACCTCTCCATGCTCATCTACACCTCCGGCACCACGGCACAGCCCAAGGGGGCGATGATCCGGCATTCGCAGGTGGTACGGGCCGGCTTCGCCTACTCGCTCGGCGTCGACACCACCGAGGACGACGTCCTCATCGCCTTCCTCCCCATGAGCCACTCGTACGGGTGCGGGGCACTGTTGGTGCAGCCGTTCATACTCGGCGCCACCTTGGTACTGCTCGACCGCTTCTCGCCCGAAGCCGCCTTTGCCCTCGTGCAGCAGGAGAAGGTGACCATCCAATACGCCGCGCCCGCGCACTACATCATGGAGTTGAGCCACCCGAGCCGGGGCGACTACGATCTCTCGAGCCTGCGCGCGGGGATGACGGCGGGGCAGCTCGCGCCGGCCGGACTGATCACCCGCGTGGAAGAGGAGATGGGCGTCTACATCAGCTCCTTCTTGGGATCGTCGGAGGTGGGTCCTGGGCTCTCGATCATCCTTCCCTACGGAAGTCCACTCGACGTGCGCGAACGTGCGATCGGGTATCCGATAGCGGGCACCGAGGCCCGGATCGTAAACCCCGCCACGGGTGAGGAGATGCCGACCGGAGAACCCGGCGAGTTGGTGCTCAGCGGATGGCACGTGACCCAAGGATACTGGCACAATCCCGAAGAGACCGCGCAACAGATCCGCGACGGTTGGCTGCACACCGGCGATCTTGCCAGCCGCGACGAACACGGGTGCTTCAGCATCCTCGGACGTCTCAAGGACTGCGTCAACCGCGGCGGTTTCAAGATCATCCCCTCGGAGATCGAGGCTCTGCTCCTGGAGCATCCGGGAATTACTGAGGTGTGCGTGGTGGGGACGCCCAACCCGGTGCTCGGAGAATCGGTGTGCGCCTGTGTCGTCACGGCCGAAGACTCGGAGGCCCTGACGCTGCAGGAGATCCGCGAGCATCTCAAGCAGCGCCTTGCCTCCTTCAAACTCCCCGACGAGCTCCTCCTGCTGCCCGAACTCCCGCGGATGCCGGGCGGCGTGAAGGTCAACCGCTTCAGTGCCGGAGGAGTCGTGGAGTTGGCGGCGACATCGACGCAGAAACAGATACTCACGCGCGCCTCGACGGACGCCAAGAACTAGGCAGCCCACTATCACTGTGGCGGGGGTGGCCATGGGGTGATCTACCGAGCTTCTGTACGGATAAGGGCGGAACGGGGCAACCAGTCCCAGCCCATCTCTAAGGGGGTAACAACGCAATGGCATCATTCCGGAAGGCAGCAATCGCACTACTGGCGGTAGCGGCGCTCGTGGCCTTGGTGGCCGTCGCCGGCTGCGGTGGCGACACCACTACCACGGCGGCGCCCGCGGACACGACGACCACAGCCGCCTCGGGGGACACCACGACGACCGTCGAGGCGATGGACGACACGGTGTACGAACTCTCTCTCGCCCACCTGTGGCCCGCCACCCACGCGTTCGAGACCGACGTCGTCCAGCCGATGGCCCAAGAGATCAGTGACGCCACCAACGGCAAGGTCGTCATCACCAGCTACCCGGGGGGCACCCTGCTGAAGGGACCTGAGATCTACCAGGGCGTGGTCGACGGCGTGGCCGATATGGGCACCTCGGTGTACGCGTACAACGCGGGCCGCTTCCCGGTGGTGGAGGCCTTCCTCCTCCCAGGTATCAGCTGGGCCACCGCCAAGTCATCGGGCGCCGCTCTCACCGAAGGACTGGAGACGCTCGCTCCGGCGGAGATCCAAGACACCCATGTGCTCATGAGTTTCGCCACCGGTCCGGGCGAGTTGCTGATGAAGACCCCGATCCGCACACTGGAGGACCTGAACGGCGTGGAGTTGGGCGCCACCGCCGGCCCGCGGGGCGACGGTCTGAAGCTCTTGGGGGCCACCCCCGTGGTGTTGCCCATGCCTGAAGTGTACGAGGCGCAGTCGCGCGGTGTCATCGCAGGCGTCGTCGGCCCGTACGAAGCCATGACCGGCTTCAAGCTGGCCGACGTGACCGACTACATCACCGACACACCGTTCCTGTACGTGAACTACTTCTTCGTTACGATGAACAATGATAAGTGGGATGAATTGCCCCCCGCGTACCAGGAGGCGATCACCACGGTAAGCAAGAAGTACTACGACGACGTGGTGCTCGGCCTCTTCGACCGTCTGAACCAGGAAGCTCTGGACGCCGCCATGGCGGCCAAGGACATCGAGATGATCACCCTGGACGACGCCGAGCAGGCCCGCTGGAAGGACAAGATGACTCCCATCTTCGACGACTACCAGAAGGTGCTCGACGGCAAGGGTCTCGACGGCGCGGCGATCATCGCCAAGGTCCGCGAGCTCTCCGACAAGTACAACGCCATGTACCCGGCGCAGTAGCAGCGCCGCTTTCGAACCAACAGAGCCCCGGCGGGTCGCCGGGGCTCTCTCACTTCCACCTCCACAAACCACGCTGAAGACGGCAGGGGGACCGCCGATGTGGCGCACGCTCGAGAGGCTGACGAACTCCCTGGACTGGATAGCCGGTTGGGTCATACTGGCTTCGATGTTCTTGGTGGCAGGCAACGTGATCCTGCGTCCCTTCGACCACCCGATCACGGGCACCTACGAATGGACCGGGTTCCTCACCGCTTTGGCTGTGGGGTTGGCCCTGGCCCACTGCGCAGCACGGGGCGGCCACACCATCATCACCATGGCCGTCGACAAGTTCCCCGGCCGGCTGGCCAAGGTCGACAGGATACTCGTCCGCGTATTGACGGCGGCGTTCCTCCTCATGGCGGCGTGGCAGGTGGCGGTGTACGCCGACGTCACCCGCAAGAGCGGCGAGGTGGCCCCGACGACCAAGATACCCTTCTACCCCGTCATGTTCGTCGTCGCGATCGGCATCCTCATCTACGCGCTCGTGGAGCTGGCCAAAGTGATCCGCTTTCTCACCGAAAGTGAGAAGAAGGGCTCCATGGACTTCTACGCCCCCGCTGTGTTCGACTCCTGCCCGTTGCCGCACGCCGACATCCAGGAACACGACATCCAGGATGAGCTTCCGTGAGCCCGGGCACCATCGGCGCGCTGTCGGTCGTCCTCGTCCTCGTGCTCATGGCGTTTGAGGTGCCCATCGCCGCCGCCATGGCCATAGTCGGTTTCATCGGGTTCGCACTGGTGGTGAACCCCGATGCCGCCTTCGCGGTGGTGTCCAAAGACATCTTCAACACCTTCAACTCGTACACCATGAGTATGCTGGTCATGTTCATCCTCATGGGCTACTTCGCCTTCCACGCCGGGATCGGGTCGCAGCTCTACCAGTTCGCCCACAAGACCATGGGCTACCTGCCCGGCGGCGTGGCCATGGCGAACGAAGTGGCCTGCGCCCTGTTCGGGGCCGTGTGCGGTTCCAGTACGGCCACGTGTGCCACCATGGGCTGCATCGCCCTCCCGGAGATGCGGAAGCTGAAGTACGCCGATTCGCTCGCCACGGCGAGCGTGGCGGCCGGCGGTACGCTGGCGATCCTCATACCACCCTCGGTGATCTTCGTCCTCTACGGGCTGTCCACCGAACAGTCCATCGGCTCCCTGTTCCTGGCGGGTATCTTGCCCGGCATCATGCTCACCGTACTCTTCATGCTTGCCATCTTGATCGTGGCGCTGCGTAACCCGGAACTGGCACCCCGCCAGCCGGGGCGACCGCATCTGGGGGAGATCGTGCACAGCCTGCGGGGAGGCCTGATCGAGACCCTCCTGATCTTCGCCCTGTCACTCGGCGGTCTGTTCGCGGGGTGGTTCACCCCTACCGAAGCCGGCGCCGTGGGAGCCGCCGGTGTCTTCGTGGTGGGCGTGGTGGAACGGCGGCTGGGCTACACCGAGATCCGCAAAGCGCTCTCCGACACCACGCGCACCTCCGCCATGATCCTGTTCCTGTTGGCAGGCGCCACTATCTTCGGGCGCTTGATCGCCGTCAGCCGCATACCGTACGAGTTGGCACAGATTCTGACCTCCCTCCCGGTGCCGTCCTGGGTCATCATGGGTCTCATCCTGCTGATCCACCTGATCCTCGGGATGTTCATCGACGCCATGGCCATGATCCTTCTCACCATCCCCATCTTCTTTCCGCTGGCCGTCAACACTCTGGGGTACGATCCGATCTGGTTCGGCGTGATGATCGTGTTCGTGGTCGCGATGGGTGTCATAACCCCGCCGGTGGGGATCAACGTGTACGTGGTGGAGGGGGTGGCGGACGGAGTGCGCACGCCCACCATCTTCAAGGGGATCTGGCCGTTCCTGATAGCCATCATCATCGGGTCTATACTCCTCATGGTCTTCCCGCAGATCGCGACGTACCTCCCCACCCGATTCGGGTAGGAGAGAGGGGGTTGCGCCGCACCGATACGGCCGACGGAGGAGAACGATGAACGGAGTACGGAGTGACGTCCGCTGCTTGGTGCCCGACGGCACCACCAGCACCGTATGCATGCAGTGCCCGTGGAGCTGCGGCATACACGTGCGCATCGAAGCAGGTCTCCCCACCCTCATCACCGGGAACAAGGCGCACCCCTACAGCAAAGGGATCGTCTGCCCCAAAGGGGCGGCCTCTCCCGAAGTGATGCTGCATCCGAAGCGGATCACCCAGCCGATGCGGCGTGAGGGCACCACCTGGAAGACGATCGACTGGGATGAGGCCTACGGCATCCTCGTGGACAACCTCACCCGCATCAAGGCCGACTACGGCCCCAAAGCCCTTGCAGTCGCCATCGGTATGCCCGTACTCCTGGGGGGCAACGCCACCGTCAGCTTCCTGCGCCGTTTCTGCGACATCTACGGCACTCCCAACTGCTTCTCCGTGGAGAGCATCTGCTTCCGCTGCCAGATCATCGCCCGCATCCTGACGCTCGGCACCTACGAGGTGCCCGACATCCCGAACTCCGCCTGCGTCATGGTGTGGGGCAACAACCCCGAAGCTTCGGCACCGCCGAGCGCCGCCCGCATCCGAGTGGCCCTGGACAAGGGCGCCAAGCTCATCGTGATCGATCCGCGGGTGACCGACCTGGCTTCCCGCGCCGACGTCCACCTGCAGGTGCGCCCCGGCACGGACACCGCGCTCGCCCTCGGCATGATGAACGTGATGATCGCCGAGGACCTCTACGACCGCGGGTTCGTGGACGCGTGGACCGTCGGCTGGGACGAACTGGCGGCCGTGGCGGCCGAGTACCCTCCCACGCTGGTGGAGACCATAACGGGCGTGCCCGCAGACAAGATCGCCGCGGCCGCTCGGCTCTTCGCCGGAGCGCCGTCCGCCTGCATCGTCCAAGGCACGAACGCCCTCGACCAGCACGCGGTAGGCCTCCAGAACTCCCGCTGCGTGGCGATCCTGCAGGCGATCACCGGGAACATAGACAACGCCGGTGGTTTCGTGAGCACCTCCAAAGTACGGAACGCCCCCATCCGCATGCCCGAGAAGATGGAGGGCGAGCCCCTCGGCGCCGATCGCTACCCGCTCTTCAACGAGGTGTGGGGGCGGAACTTCGGCGAGGGTCAGGCCATGCTGCTGGCGGACACCATCCTGAGTGACGAGCCCTACCCCATCAAGGCGATGATCGTCTCCGCCTCCAACCCGGTGATCACCTGGCCCGGAGGGCGCAAGCTGGAGCGGGCCATGGACGAACTCGAGTTCGTGGCGGTGATGGACATGTTCATGACGGCCACCGCGGCGAAGGCCCACCTCTTCCTGCCGGCCGCGAGCTTCCTCGAAAGGGTGGAACTCTGCGACTACTACGGCACGCTCCAGGCGGTCCCGTACGTGGGCATACGGCGCAGGCTGTTCCAGGTGGGCGAGGCCGTGTCCGATCTCGACTTCTGGATCGAGCTGGCCAAACGCATGGGCTACGGCGAACACTTCCCCTGGGCCGACGCAGCCGAGGCCCTCGACTTCGCCCTCGAGCCCTCGGGCCTCACCCTGGCGGAGATCGATGGGCACCCGGACGGGGGGATGGACTTCGGCAGCGTACGCCTCGGTCTGTACGCCGATAAGGGCGGGTTCGGCACGCCGTCCCGGAAAGTGGAGTTGGCCTCGGAGACGCTCCGGGAGCTGGGTCACGACGCGGTGCCGCGTCACCGGGATTCGCCGGAGCTGGCCGGAGCCGACTCCGACGTCGCCACCTACCCGCTCATCCTCACCACCGGCGCCCGCTCCCTGCAGTACCTGCACTCCGAGCACCGTGACGTGGAGCGCCTGGCCAAGCGCGGCCGGTATCCCCTGGCCGAGATCCATCCGGCCACGGCGGCGTTGTACGGCGTCGAGGACGGTGTCGATGTGGAGATCGAGAGCGCTCACGGCTCCGTGGTGATGCGCGCCCGCGTCACCGATAGCATGCTGCCGGGTGTGGTCAGTCTGCCCCACGGCTGGAACGAGGCCAGCGTGAACGACCTCACCGACGACTACCAGGGTGACCCCATCACCGGGTACCCGATCCTGAAATCCAAGGCGGGGCGGATAAAGCCGGCGTAGGGGCGGCGCGTGACCGGACGGCCCTGGGCGGCGCCGCATCACCTCTCACCAAGCAGTGAGAGGTGATGCGCCTCTAGCCGTAGATCTCTCTGCAGACGTCGACGCCGGACACCGCGTCTTCCGCGTACGAATCGGCGCCCGCGTACTCTCGCACCTGCTCGTTCACGGGAGAGCCTCCCACGATGATGTGCACCTCGCCACGCAGGCCGGCTTCGACGAACGTATCCACCACCTTCTTCATCTCGGGATACGTGAAGTTGAGGAGGGCGCTCAGGCCCACCACGCGCGCCCCGGTCTCCCGGACGATCTCGACGAAACGCTCCGCCGGGACGTTCACGCCCGCATCCACCACGTCGAAGCCCGCGCCCTGCAGGAGCGTCACCACGATGTTCTTGCCGATGTCGTGGATGTCTCCCTTGACGGTTCCGATGATCACCGTGCCGCCACCCTCGCTCGGATCGCTCCCCGCAAGGAGGGGCTCCAGCCGCGCCATCGCCCCGCGGAATATCTCTGCCGAGTAGATCAGCTGGCTGATGAAGTACTCGTCTTCGGCGAACAGGCGACCAACGGCCACCATCCCGCCGTTCAGATGCCCCACCACTTCCATCACGGGCGTTCCCGCTTCCACCTCACGCTCCACGAGACACTTCACAGCCGCCTCGTCGAGGTCCCGCAGCGCCTCTGTCAATGGGTGCATTCCTTCGAACGTTTCGTTGCTCACCCGTCCCCCTGTTCCAGGATCACTTCCGCGTTCACATGGTCCATTGCCAGAGCCATGCGTACGCCATCGCCTCCAGCTGCTCCCACGGACCTCGGATGAGGTCCTCGTCACCGGGTACGCTCCCCCCGAGCTCCTCACGCTTGCGTTCCCATGGGGTCGCCCTTTTCGGGTAGTCGAACGCGGCCACCGTCACGGCACCGGAGGTGGCCTTCGGCCTCGGGGAGACGTCGGCCGCGCAGACGCCGTACTCGAGGACCGCGTCGATCATGGCCCGATAGTTCTCGGGCTTCGTCGTATAGGGGATATTGCACCCGCCGCCGACGATGAAGCCGCCCCCATCTCCCACCACCTCGCACAACTCGCGCACCCGGCGGCGAATGCTCTCCGGGGTGCCGAGGATGAATTCCGAGTCCTGGATCCCCCCGGCCAGACACTGGTGGTGCCCGATATCCTTCTTCGCTTTGAAGATGTCGCCCTGATTGTCGATGTCGCAGACGACCGTACCTTTGGGCAACTCCAGCATATGGTGCCAGTGGGGACCCCAGTCGCCCTCGAGGTAGGCGCGCACCGTGTACCCGGCTCCGATCAGGATCTCGAGCACCTTCTTGAACGACGGCCAGTAGAACCGCTCGAACTGATCGGGCGAGAGGAAGCAGGCCTTGTGCGTGGGCACGAAGATCGGATAGCGTTTCAGGGGGTCGGCGGTGCTCAGCGCGAAGTTGGCCATCTCCTCCACGAGCCGATCGCAGGCGGCCACCACCGCGTCCGGTTGGCGGAAACAGTCCATGATGGCACCCGTGAGACCCCGCATGGTGTCGGCCAAGACGTCGAAAGGGGCCACGAACGCACCGGTCATGGGTTGAGGCATCCCGCAGACTTCCTGCAGCTGCACGGAACGGTTGCGCATGATCTGAGCGAACATGCCCTGCGCCATCCCGCTCTTGAGGAAGGCGAGATAGGAGCGGGCCGAGCCGGGCGTCTCGTACTCGCCCAGCACCCGCGGAAGCCAACACTCGAACATGAAGGCGAGAGGATCGGCGATCAACGCGTCGTACTCGTCGGCCATCATGTATTCGCGTTCCACGAACTGGAACTGATCGCGCGGGGGCAGATCCCGGCCGGGAAGCCTGTAGGTGCGCAAGCCGATGGCGTCCAACTGGGGGCCCCACAGCCGGTTGTTGCGAAGAACGTCGGTCTCCGGGAAGGCGCGCACGAAGGCCATCTCCGCCTCCAGCCACTTGGCCGGATCGTAGAGAGTCTCCTGGTTCGTGTTGCCTGAATAGACCTCGGCAAAGTAGTTACTGCCGGGGGCTATCGGCACGCGGTCGGTGGGCTCGAGGGCGATGGCCGCCTGATAGCGGCCCAAGCGACGCTCGTACAGTTCGCTGGTCTCCTCGGTCATCGTGCCCCCCACGGAACCCGCTGCGCAGACTCGGCAGCCGCTGTGACGCCGAGCAAAGACACGCCAGCGGTTCACCCCAATATATAGTTCTCTAGAGAAGCTGTCAACGCCGAGTTCTACCGGATGCGGACCGCCGCCGAACGCTCACCTCGGCCGCCACGCGCGGAGGCCGGCGCCGCCGGGGTCGCACTCCACGCGGCGCCCTCAGAGCGACGTGAGTTCCTCGCAGATCCTCACGCCCTCCATGGCGTCGTGGGCCCAGTAGCCGGCGCCGGTGAAACGGGCCACGTTCTCGTCCACCACCACGCCCCCGATGACGATGGGCAACTCGCCCAGATCGGCCGCCGCCGAGCGGAAGGCCGCGACGGTATCGCGCATGCTCGTGTACGACGCACTCGTCAAGCCCGACAGCCCCACGACGTCGGGGCGGAACACCCGGGCCTCTTCCACGAACACCTCGGCCGGCACGTCGACGCCCACGTCGCGCACGGTGAAGCCGAAGCCCCGCAGGGCGATGACGAGCACGTTCTTACCTATGTCGTGGATGTCGCCCCTCACGGTGCCCACCAGCACCCGCCCGGAGGCGGCCCCGCTCAGCTCGGCTTCCAAATCGGAGCCCAGTCGAGTCATGAGTCCCTTGAAGATCTCCCCAGCCATGATGAGGGCCGAGAGGAAGTACACACCGCTCTCGTACCGCTCCCCCACCACACGCATCCCCCGCTCGCCCGCCCTCGTGATGGCCAGGGGACTCTCGCCCGCAGCCAGGGCATCTTCCACGAGACGGCGGGTGGCAGCCTCGTCCAACTCGGCAAGCGCACCGGCCAGTTCCCCCAGCGTATCCGCCGTCTCCCTTTCGGGCGACACGACGCTAGCCCCCCGCGCCCAAGGTCGTGACCAAGTGGAACTCGTCCGACAGAAAGTAGAACGACCCCCAGCTCACCGGAGACCCGTCGAAGTCCTCGAAGATGTGCTCGAGCCGGAAGGCGGCCGTCCCCTCGAGTCGCTCGAGGTAGCCCGCCACCAGTTCCTCCAGGTTCACCGCACGTATGGAGAGCCGGGCACGGGCCAGGCCTTGGCTCCCTACGGACTTCAGTACTCCGTCGAGGGACGTGATCTGCAGCTGAGACTCGACCAGCGGGCGCCGCGGATCGTAGACCACATGCTCGGAGTGATACATGAACGGGTGCCCTTCGTTCAAGAAGAGCCGGCGGAGGAACACCGTACTCGCCCCCGGAGACAAGCTGAGCACGGCGGCCACATCTTCCGCGGCGGGGATGATGGAAGCTGCGAGCAGACGCACCTCGGTGGATTCGTCCAGCCAGCGATCGGTGAGCTGCTGCACCGTGAAAGAGGCTTCTCCCAAGTACAGACCGCGCACGAACGTGCCCCGCCCCTGGGCGGTCGCCACCACCCCGCGGTCCACCAACATGTTCACGGCGCGCCGCAACGTCATCGGGCTCACGCCGAATTCGGCGCAGAACTGAGACTCAGAGGGGAGCTGATCGCCGGGACGGTACTCGCCTCTGGCGATACGTTCGCTCACGACACGGACGATATGGATGTAGGCGGGCTCGTAGCTGTCGGGTCTCGAGGTCGATCCTCGGGCGCGCCCCTTTTCAGCGCTCCGTGGCGCCGGACCTCCCCACGAAGCCCCTCCGCGAGACCCCCCCTCCATGCACCCGACCTCCGCTGAATGGTTCGGATGAGCGGCTCCCCTCGCCGCCCACTCCGCTAGATAACTACAGAATACACGATACCTGGTTCGCCAAGGCGAACGCTGCGGAGGCTTCTGGCTTTTCGGAAGGGTCGGCCGGAGAAGGCGGGGTAGAGCCTCCCCGTTGTCTGCGGGCCTCTCAGGAGTCGGTGCCGTCTCCCCAGCTGGCGAACCCCTCGGTGTCCCGCACCAGGTCGGACACGTTGATCTCCAGCATGCGGGTGGAGGCGAGTACACGGTCGGCGTTGCGTTCCACCGCCTGCATACCGGCGGCCGCCTTCTTCAAGCGCAGGGCGGCGTCACGGATGGTCTGCACGCTCCGGTCGAGTTCCGCCAGCAGTTCGGCGTACGGATCGCTCATCAGCCGTTCACCTTCCTCAGGTCCTTGAACCGCTTGGCTTTCAGCGCGTAACGCGGGAGCGAACCGGGCTCCACGATCTCCACTTTGTAGCCGAGGTTCGTCTTCAGCCTCAACTGATCTTTGAGGCAGCGGAGGAACCCGTCCAACGTCTCCCCCGACAGGTCGACGCCGGCGGCCGGCTCCACCTTGAGCGATATCTCATCCAGGTCGCCGCGCTTGACCACTGTCACTTCGTACTCGTCGCCCACCTCCTCGAAGGAGCGCACGACCTCTTCGATGGCGCTGGGCGCCAAGAGGACGCCCTTCACCTTGGTGATGTCGTCCGCTCGACCCACGACGCCCCCCTTGAACAGCCGGAAGGTACGACCGCACGAACAGAGTCCATCGGCCCACTCGACCACATCCTTGGAGTCGAAGCGCACGCAGGGCATGCCGATCCGATCGAGGGCGGTGATGATCAGCTTACCCCTGCGGCCGGGCTCCTCGATGAGTGCGCCGGTATCCAGATCCTCCACTTGGGCCAGAAAAAGCCCCTCGTTCACGTGGATACCGCCCGACTGCTCTTCGCACTCGAAACCCCACGCGCCGATCTCGGTGGCTCCGCAATGGTCGAACACCTTGGCGCCCCACGCCTCCTCCATGCGGTGCTTGGTGGCCGGGATACTGGCGCCGGGTTCCCCGGCGCACGTGATGCGCCGCACGCTCAGGTCGGTGCGCGGATCGATGCCCATGGCGTGGGCCTTCTCGGCCATGCCAAGCACGTAGGTGGGCGTGGCCATCATCGCGCTGGTTTCGAGTTCCTGCATCTTCAGGATGCGGGCTTCGGTATCGAGCACGCCCCCGGGCACCACTTCACACCCCATCTTCTCCGCCGCGTAGTGCGCGGCCCAGAAGGCCACGAAGATATTATAGCCAAAGGGGAGGAAGACCCGATCGTGGTCGCGGTAGCCCTGAGCGTACAGCAGGTAGCTCCAGCACTCGGCCCACCACTCCCAGTCCTGCCAGGTATCGGCCTGGTAGACGGCCTGCCCGGTGGTGCCAGACGTCTGGCGGAACTCAGTCACCCGCTCGAGCGGCACGCAGAGCATGTCGCCGTAAGGGAAGGGGTCTTTGCGCTGGATCCCGCGCATGTGGCCTTTGTCTACCGTGGGCACCAGGACGGCGTCGGCGGGTGTGCGTAGATCACCCGGCTCGAAGCCCGCTTCCTGATAGTGCGCCCGGTGGAAACGCGAGTTCTCGTACGCCCACGTGACGATCCGACGGAACTTGCGGAACTGCACCTCGCGCAGCCGCTCCGGAGGCAGGGTCTCCAGGATGGGGTTCCAATACGTCGCCGCGGCCGAGTTCGGAGTCGTGCTCATCGCGCACCGTCCCGCGTCCGCATGCGGATGGTCGAGCCCTCCCACCGGCGGAACAGGTCGTGCTCGATCTCGAACTGATCGAGCACCTTGCCCACCGTCTGATTGACGATATCGTCGATGGTCTCCGGCTGGTGGTAGAAACTGGGCATGGGCGGCAGGATCACGGCCCCCATCTCGGCCGCCTGCGTCATCAGGCGCAGATGCCCGATGTGCAGGGGTGTCTCGCGTGTGACGAGCACCAGCTTCCGACCCTCCTTGAGCACGACGTCCGCGGCCCGCACCAGCAGGTTCTCGTTGTAGCTGTGGGCTATGGCCGAGAGGCTCTTCATGGAGCACGGAGCCACCACCATGCCCGCCGTGAGGAACGAGCCGGAGGCGATGGGAGCGCCGATGTCCTGGTTGTCGTGCACGGAATCGGCCAGTGCTTCGATCTCCCCCACGTGGAACCCGGTCTCGAGCTTGATGACCCGCCGGGTGGACTCGGTCATCACCAGGTGAGTCTCCACCTCGCACCGGCGCAGCGTCTCGAGGAGACGGACACCGTACACGGTGCCCGATGCCCCGGAGATCCCCACGATGAGTGGCTTCATATCTCTCCTTCCAGGGCGGCCACAGCGGCCGCCTCTACAACGCGAAGACCGGCGCGAAGGCCGGGCCGGTCGCGCCCCTCAGCTTATCGGCCCTCGGTCGCCCGGGCCAGCGCGACCGCCGCCCGCTTCGCGGCGGTCGCAGATACACGCGCCTTCACGCGCCCACCCACCCGCTCGAAGCCGGTGGCGTCGATACCCAGCCGGGCGGTGCGCTGGCCCGGCCCGCACGACGGATCGATGGGATGACCGAAGACGTCGTCGATGACCACGAGGTCTCTGTCGGGCTGCATGCGCGTGATCACCGACCACTCCACTTCGCGCGCATCGGTGGGGTCGACGTCCTCCGCCACCAACACGACCTTCTTGATCCGTTCGAGCGAGAGCAGATGATAGAGCAGACCGCGCACCCGCCCTTTGTCTGCGGGAGCCACCTGCACCACCAGACTCATGCCGAACGTGCCGGGCACGAAATGGAGGATACCGGCGAAACGGTATACCCGTCGCAACTGCGGAACGATGGCGGCCTCAACGGTGAGGGCGGTGATCAGGTCACCCTCGGGGCCCGTGGGCAACAGCGCATGGAATATCGGCGACCGGCGATGGTGCAGTCGCCGCACCTCGAAGGTGGGCATGGGCGGGAAGAGCATGGAGTATCCGCTGATCTCCCCGAAGGGTCCGTCCTCCCGTTCTTCGCCCGGCACGAGCACGCCTTCCAGCACGAACTCAGCCCGGGCCGGGACGGTGAGCCCGGTAAGGGGGGCCGCCACGACCTCCAGGGCCTCCTGTCTCAGCCCGCCCGCATAGGCCATCTTCTCCGCACCCGGCGGCGCGGGCAAAGCCGCCGACACGAAGGTGGCCGGCTCCAGCCCCACCGTGACGGCCACCGGCATCTCCACGTCCCGCCCGTGAGCCCGATAGGTGTCGGCCAGTGGAGGGTTGACGAACGCCATACCGAGACGGTCGCGCCCGCGCAGTTCCATGCGGCAGATCGTGCGTTCCACCGTGCCGGTATCGGGGTTGAGCACGCTCGCCATACCCGTGGTGAGGTACGGTCCGGAGTCGGCCTCGTAGTGCGTGAGGATGGGCAGGAGCCCGAGATCGACGTCGTCGAGGGTCACCTCCAAGACCGGTCCATCCGCCACTGACACCGGATCGATGGGGACGGTGACCCGCTCGGCGAACCGCTCCACCAACTCGTCCGCTCCGACTCCCATGGCGGCGGCCAAGACGGCCCGCTCGTGGATGACGTTGGCCACCACGGGCACAACGTGATCCGCGAGGCCCGTGAAGAGCACAGCACCGCCTGTTTCGCGCGACACGATGTCCAACACAGCCGCCACCTCGTGGCGGGGGGAGAGGCTCTCCGTCACCTCGAGAAGACTGCCCGCCTCCCGCAGGTACTCGATCGCGGCCCGCAGATCAGCGAACGCCACTCTAGCTCCACTCGGCGGGGATCTTGTCCACCTCGCGCACCACTTCCATCGACCAGGGGGTGCCGAGCCACTGGCCGCGGCCCAGACGGGGCCAGAGACGTTCGGGGTACTTGTCGGGGTCGCTGGACAGACGCACCTCGGCGTAGGCGGCGCGGTACTTGTGCCGGCCGGGGGTCAGGTCGCGGATCACGATCTCGGTGACCTCGTCCTGGAGCACGGCGTCGGGCTCCGCCAGGAAGAAGGTGTCGTACTCGGTCATCTGGTCTCCTTTCGGGGCGTTCGGCGCTACCGGCACCACTGCTCGCCGAATCCGTAGTTGCGCCACTCAGCCAGCACTCGGTCCTGGACATCCTGCGGGTACACGGTGTTGAAGGAGACGAGGATCGGCGTGTCCGCCCGGCTCCAATCGAGGGGGAAGAGGCAATCGAACAGCACCTTCGAGCCGCGGCCCACCTTGCGGTCGGCCGGGGAGGCGTACGGGTTCAGCGGGGTGCCCGCCGAGTTGCGGTAGATGTGGATGTCGTTCGCCGGGTCGCAGCGCGTGGAGAAGGCGTGGATCACCTCGTTCACGTTATAGATGTCGACCGTCTGGTCCACAACCATCACCTGGTGGAACCAGGGGCCCAGCTTACTGCCGAAGACCAGCTGAGCGATCTGCGAAGCGATGCCCTGGTACGCGGGCCGCGTTCCCACCACCACCAGGTGGTGCGTGGACTCCGGCAGCATGTACACGCCCGTGATCGGGATGCCCTGGCTCCGCAGCAACTTCTCCATCTCCAATCCGAGCGAGAAGGAGCGTAGGAGCTGGCCCTCGTCGGTGGGGATCCCCATGTTCGACACGGCCACGATGGGCCGGTCGCGGTAGGTGATGGCGTGCACGCGGTACACCGCACGGGGCTCGCGCGGGGAGGTGCGGTACCCCGTGTACTCGCCGAAGGGCGCCTCCAGCATGTTGATGCCGGGCAGCACCTCGCCCTCGATGATGATCTCCGCGCTGGCGGGCACCAGGAGATCGTTGGTCTCGCACTTCACCAGCTCCACCGGCTCGCCCATCATCATGCCGGTGAACTGGTCCTCCGGGATGGGCGAGGGCGCGCAGGCAGCGATACCGCTCAGCGGATCCATGCCGATGACCGTGGCGAAGGGCATGGGCTGATTGCGGGGCACGTATTTGTTGTAGAACATCTTGCCCATGTCGCTGAAGGGCAGCACCGGGCCGGTCATCGTGCGCTCGTCGAAGACCATCTGTCGGTACATGCCCCAGTTCACGTCGCCGCTGTCCGGCTCGCGCGACACCACCATGTGCCAGGTGGCGAGATAGCGGCCGCCGTCGCCGTCGTGCACCATCGGTGCGGGCAGGTCGAACAGGTCGACATCGGCGCCCGTGATCACGTTCTGCTTGCAGGGGGCCGCGTCGCGCTCGATCACCACCGGTTGAATGGGAGCGCCACCCGTGCGGGCCGTGTACTCGCGGCCGATCGCGGGGATCGAGGTGTCCGGCGGCAGGCCCAGAGCCAGCGCCAGCTTCGGGTAGGTGGCCAGCGGAGCACCCAAGGCCTCGAAACCCTCGTACTCTTTGATGTTCTTGAAGTAAGGCGACGGCGCCTTCATCTCGCACACACGGCGCACGATGGCGCCCATCTCGAGATCCCAATCGACTTCCTGCTCCACGGTCACCAGGAGCCCGGCCTCGTCGAGCCCCTTGATGAACTCGCGATTGTCCTTGTAGTACTTATTCGCCATCAGCCCCATCCTTTGGACGATACTTTGTCTACCAGACCCTGCCACTTGTCCTGCGCCCGCAGGATGAACTCTGCCAACTCGCGCAGCATGCCCTCGCCGCCCCGGCGCTCCGTCACCCAATGCGAGATCTCCTGCACCTCAGGCACCCCGTTCGCTGGGCAGACGGCGAAGCCCACCTCCTTCATCACACCCATGTCTATGATCTCGTCGCCGACGAAACAGATCTCGTCGAAGCCGATGCCCATCTCGGCGGCCACCTCTTCCAGCTTGGCCAGCTTGTTCTTGGCTTGGAACACGTGCTTCACGCCGATCTCGGCGGCCCGGATCTCGGCGCTCTTCGACTTGCGCGTCATGAAGGCCACGTCGACCTTCAGCATCATGAGGCAGTTGGCCCCGAAGCCGTCGTCGTGGTGGAAGCTCTGGAACTTCGTGCCCTCGTCGTTGTAGAGGATCACGCCGCTGGTGAGCACCCCGTGCACGTCCAGCACCACCAGCTTGATCTTGGCCGCGCGTGCGACGGCGGCGTCACGGTCTTTCTGCATGGCTCGCGCCACCTCCTGATCGGATCGCGTTGCGATTCATCCGGGGTCGATTCGTCGACTCGGGGGAGCGTCCGCCCGGACGGATCAGTCGAGACCGAAGTCCGCCCAGCGGGCCTTGATCGATTCCAGCACCTCAGGCGACATCTTCACTTCCACCGGCTTCTCCTTCCACTCGAAGGGGATGGTGGCGTCGAGGACGATACGCGAGGTGATGAACTTGTTGCTCGAGTCGAGGGCGGGATCGAGAGGCGTGGAGCGACCCCGATTGATGATCTGCGTGCCCCGGGCCGCGTCGTAGCGGGTGGCGAGGGCCCACCACACCCGCTGCAAGTCGTCGGCCTGGATATCGTGGTCCACGATGATGAGACCCTTCAGGCCGTACGTGCAGGTGTTGCTGGCGATGACGGCGGCCGCCACCTGATTGGAGTGACCCGGGTACAGCTGCTTCACCGACACGATAGCCCAGAAGCGGCCGCAGGCCTCCGGCGGCATGTACACCGACTGGATGCCCGGGATGCCCATCTTGGTGAGTTCGGTCCAGAGCGTGGCGTTGCGCACGAAGGCCAGCATCATGTGGTTGTCGTTCACAGGGCGGCCGACGGAGGCCGCCAGGAAGATCGGGTTGTTCCGGTGATAGATGCGCTCCACCTGGATGGCCGGCTTCGGCACCGGGTGGTAGAGCTCCTCGGTGTAATACCCGGTGTACTCACCGAACGGCCCCTCCGGGCGCAGGTCGTCGCCGTCGATGTAGCCCTCCAGCACCCACTCGGCGGTGGCCGGGATCGGGAGCCCGGTGAGCGGCGCGGTGACGATCTCCACGGGCTCGCCGCGCAAGGTGCCCACCACGTCGTACTCGCTGGCGTTCTCCACCATGGCGCTCCCGGCCAGCATCAGCAGGGGGTCGCAGCCCACGATCATGCACACCGGCATCTTCTCGCCCCGCTTGCGGTACTTCTGCAGGATGCGGTCGCCGCGCTTGCCTTTGAGGATCTGCGCACCCACGGTCTTCGCGTCCAGCACCTGGCTGCGGTAGGTGCCCAGGTTGATCTCGCCGGTCTCGGGGTCCCGCACCACCATGAAGCAGGCGGTGCCGATGTAGCGGCCGCCGTCCTGCTCGTAGAACTTGGGCGACGGGATCTTGAAGATGTCGATGTCGTCACCCTCGATGATGTTCTCGAAGACGGGGCCTGTCTCGACCTCCTTGGCCCGGATCAGCTCACCCACCGAGAGTCTCATCCACTCGTAGGAGAGCTCCACCATGCTCATGTCGGCACGACGCCCCAACACGGTGGCCAGGCGCCGCGTGTTGCTATAGACGCCGAAGAGCACCGATTGCGAGGGGTCGTGGCCTTTGACGTTCTCGAAGAGGAGGGCCGGACCTTCCTTCTCCTCCACCACCTTGGCGATATGGCTCATCTCGAGGTTCCAGTCCACCTCGGCCGTGACCCGCTTCAGGTCTCCCTGCTGTTCGCACTGCGCGATGAAATCGCGAAGATCCATGTGTGTTCCCCCATTCCCGACGCCGCCGTCTTCAGAAGAAACGAGCGTCCCCGAGCGGACCGCCGTGGCCGCACTCTAGTCATGGAGACACCGTATGTCCAATTCTTATTTCTTTCGCGATATATAAGTGAAGGTATGGTTGCGCCGGATGAAACGCGTTCCGCGAGCGCGTAGACGCCGTATCGCGCCGGTCAGTGCCGTTCCGGCGGCCGACGCTTCACCTTCGGAAGCCTCCCACCGGGATCACTTGATGCGCACCCCGGTGATCAACTGGCTGACGATCCGGTCCATGGCGTCCTTCTTCTGCTCGGTCTTCCCCTCCGCGGCCTTCTTCGACCAGACCGACTCCGGGCGCACCTGGAGGATGATGACGTTGTCGGGGAAGGGCAGATCGGCGTCGATGGCGAACTCGATGTCGTACGGTTTCCCGTAGTACTTGTCGATCGCCTTGCTGATCCGGCAGATCTCCTTGAGTTCCTCGGCGGTCACGCTGAAGCGCTCCCGCTCCTCGGCGGCCACGTCCACGAACGTGCAGTCGCTCCCCGTCTCGTTGTAGACACACTTGACTTCTTTACTACCCCTGGTGCTCTTGATGGGGTTGAGCGTGACCTTATCCACCAGATAGTTGTCGGGTGTGACGAGCCCGCTCACCACCGCCTCCCCCAGCCCATAGCTCACGTCCACCGCGATCTTGGACCGGTCGCCGTTGAGAGGGTTGAGGGTGAAGGAGACCCCGGACACGCGGGAGTTGACCATCTTCGGCACGCCCACGCCGATGTTGAGGAGGAAGCCCATCCCCTTGTTGAGCCGGTAGGTGATGGCCTCCACGTGGTAGGCGCTCGCCCAGGTCTTCTTGATGTACTCGATGAGGTCGCGCTCGCCGCGGATGTTCAGGTAGGTCTCCATCTGGCCGGGCATGGAGACGGCCCCGCTCGAGCGCACCGCTACCGGGACGTTCTCGGTACCGCACATCTCGCAGAGTCGTCGGTACGCCGCGCACGACTCCTCGACGATGACCGCGGGAACCTCCGCCGCGAGGATGGCCTCCACGGCGGCATCGCTCGCCTGTTTGCAGGCCTCCAGCGTCGCCTCCCCGAGAGAATCGAGGTAGGTGGCCAGTTTGGCCTTGATCCCGGTCTCGGTAATGAAGAGATCGTTGGCATACAGCGACAGGGCGAAGCCCGGGCTCGTCCTGATGCCGCCTTTGAGCATCTCGCCCAGGTTGGCGTTCTTCTTCCCCACGAGCGGGTAGTCGCTGCCTTCCAGCTCGTCGTACCAGAACAGGATCTTGCTCTCTTTGTCGGACATCTTGCTTACCTCGTCTCCCCGGCTCGGGCGCCGCCGGCCCTGCCCGGCGGCGCCTCTCTCCGTCAGGTCAGGCTCTCTCGAGGATGGTCACACTTCCCTGGTCCCCGTCGATACGCACCAGGTCGCCGGTCTTGATGAAGGTGGTTCCCCGGCCGGTGCCGACCACCGTGGGAAGCCCGTACTCCCGGCACACGATCGCTGCGTGGCACATGGCACCGCCGACATCGGTGATCGCGCCGGCGATCTTCGTGAAGGCCGGGGCCCAGCTCGGCGACGTGGTGGTGGCCACCAGGATCTCGCCCTCGAGTAGACTTCCCAGTTCCTCCGCCGACTTGATCACCCGCGCGCGTCCCTCCACAACACCGGAGGAACCGGGGGCGCCCATGAGCTCCTCGGAGCCCGTGCCGGTGGCCGCTTCCACGCCCTTGAGCCAGTTCTTCAGCACCGACGTGGTCACGCCCCAGAGCACGATGCTGAACGGTTCGGTCACCACGTCGGGCGGCGTGCCGAGGGCGGGCGGAGGCGACCACTCCTGGAACTTCTTCATGACACCCTTGCGCCACTCGATCTCTTTCTGCCAGTAGGAGGGGCCGCGGGCGATGGTGCCGGTGGCCCAGCTGGTGACGTGATCCCACAGCGCGTCGCGGATCTCGCCGCGCTTCAGCAGCCAGATGTCCTCGCGGTCCTTGAAGAAGCCGGCGTCGACGAGGATGTCCGACACCTCGCGCATCTTGTTCCAGAAGAGGCTGTGGAACCAATGCTCCACGTAGAAGAGGTGGTCCTCCACGTACGGGAACACGCGTTGCGAGACGGCCAGGCCCTGGTCGAACGCCTCCCGGTCGGCCTCGTTGTCGATCAGCGAGCGGTACTCTTCGATGAGGGCCTCGCGCTCCTCGATGAGCTTCTCGGTGGGACGACCCACCTGCTTGCCCGCCTTGATCGCCTCGATGTGCATGCCTATGGAGGCGAAGGGGACGTCGAGGTTGTCGTTCCAGGAGTAGTGATGGTGGTACCAGCCCGTACCCGTCGAGATGTAGAACCACGGATAGCGGGCCTTCTCGAGTTCGTCCAGCCAGTACTTGCCGTTCGTGCTCTTCTCCATCTCGGCCATGACCACGGCAGAGCTCTTGTTGTCGAGAATGAGTTGATCGAGCTCGGTCTCGATCGCCAGTCGCGCCAGGCGGACGAGTTCGGAGTCCGGCTTGTACATGACCACGTCGATACCCGAGACCATCTTGGTGAGGGTCGATATCGGGATGTCCGGGAAGATCGTGTTGGCGGTGTTGATGAAGGTGACGTAGGCGGCGTACCCGAGATTCAGGAACTCGAAGTGATACTGCCACACCTTCAGGCCCATGTGGATCAGCTCGTCGTACTTGGTGAGGAGCTCGTATCCGCTGCCGATGCCCTTGTTCTCGAAGACGAGGGACTCGTCTTCAACCTCGGGCAGCGCTTCGAACTTCACGGCCTCGAGTTCGGTGAGGAGCCCGTTCACCTTGACTTTCCAGTCAGCGTAGAGCCGGTCCCAGTTCTCGTAGTAGTAGCCGGCCCGCTTCATGAATGTGGGAACCCGACGGCCCACTTCCTCCGGATCGGCCACGCCCACCGGCGTGATGTACACGTAGCCGTTCACGATGCGGTGGTCGATACCGAGCGCCGGCGGCACGAGGAACGTGCGGGTGTTGTTCTGCGAGAGCGCCAGGAACCACGCCTCGTCCCAGATGAGGTCGAAGGGGTAGTGAGGCTCGGGATAGTGAAGGCCGTCGTAGAACCACAGCTGGCTCTCTTCGAACTCGGCGCGGGCGGGATCGTCCTTGCTGAACTGGTAGTGATACGGGTACAGCTTCTCCCACCCTTCCGTACCCGGGATCGCCGGGACGTCGTGCGGGCTGGTGAACTTCTCAGACATGCTTCCCCCTTTGTTGGACACGCGGTCTCAATGCCGCGAACCGGCCTCTCTAGAGAGCGAACCACCTGGGTTCGTCGAAGCGCTCGGTGGTCTTCAGGATGCGGCTCGAGTAGTTCGACACGTAGTCCCTCCGCAGAACGTGAGTGAGTTCCCGGAAAGGCCCGTTCTCCAGCAGGAAACCGATGTCCGCCGGATCTTTGAAGGTGAGCTCCCCCACGATCTCACTGATGCCGCCGATCAGCACGTTCCAGCCGCCGGTGACCTCCAAGTACTCGATGCCCTCGAGCATGGGCACGTACTCATCCTTGACGAAAGCGGCGTACTCCGCCCGTTTGCCCGGCAGAATGTCGTAGTACTGATTGTACTTCCACACACCCTTCTGGATCTCGTACGGCACGTCGCGGGTGCGCCCCGTCGGCCGCATGATCTTGCTGCGGTAGCCCACCACGTGCTCCTTCAGTTCCAGCACGAGCGCGCGATAGGCCGGAGAGGCCATGATGCCGGCCAGCGTGTCCAGAGACTCCACCCGCTTGACCGAGATGACGCGCGGCCCGCACCCCACCTCGACGTAGTAGCCCCCCACGGACAGCAACCCCATCTCGTTGCACTTCGGGATGAACGTGCGTGCCACGAAGACCGAGTACTCGTCCTCCTTCCCCTGAGGTATGTCCCACTCCATCGTCATAAGGATCTGCATGGGCTCTCCTCCTTGGAAGTCAACAGATGGGGGACAGGGTGCGCACGGGTATCCTGAAGAAGGGTGCGAATACCGTCACGTGGCTCCCCCCGGCCCCCCAGCCCGGCATGACGCGGCCTGAATCAGCCGCAGCTCAGCAACTCTACGCCCGCTCCGACCGGCCGTCCAATACATGTTTCTTGTGTTCGTCATAAGCATATGCATGATTGGCTCTGCACGGTATGATAATCATGCGTATCAGACGGATAACCATAAATATTCCTGCAATCTGAATCGGTGGGAACGTGATCAATTTCAATCAACTGCGAGCCTTCCACGAGGTGGCCCGACATCAGAGCTTCTCGGCCGCCGCGCGCGCGCTGCACGTGACCCAGCCGGCGGTGACGACCCACGTGCGGGGGCTCGAGACCTCCCTCGGCGTGCGTCTGTTCCGGCGCCGAGGCAGGCGCATGGTCCTCACGGAGACCGGAGCCCTGCTGTTCCTACAATCGCGAGAGGTCTTCGAGCTCGAGCGTACCATGGAGCGGACGGTGGCTGAAGTCCGCAGTCTGGAGCGCGGCGTGCTGAGGGTGGGAACCACCAAGACCTACTCACAGCACCTCATGCCGTCGCTCACCACCCGCTTCCACGCCGCTCATCCGGGGGTGCGCATGGTGTTGGATGAGGGCACCTCCCTCGACATGTGCCGTAGTCTCCTCGATCTCAGGAACGAGTTGGCGGTCGTGGCCCGAGTGGAGGGCCAGCGGGGAGTCACATTCGTCCCGTTCCGCACCGAACGAGTGGTTCTGGTGGCCGCTCCCACCCACCCCTTCGCCGCACGGAAGGAGATCCTGTTCCGGGAACTCGAAGGTCTCCCGATCATCACCCGCGAGGAGGGTTCGGGCGTGCAGGCCCTCACTCGTGCCTGCTTCGACGAGAGAGGCATGACGCCCGACGTGCTCGTTGAGACCGGCAACGTGGAGTTCATCAAGGAGATGGTCGAAGGCGGAGAGGCACTGAGCTTCCTGGTGGAATCCGCGGTGGCCGACGACCTCGCCCTCGGTAGGCTGGTGGCGGTGCGCATCGAGGATCAGGAACTCATGCTCGACGTGAACATCGCTTACCTGGATGAAGACACGCTCTCACCGGCCGCGTCCGCGTTCCTGAGTCTCCTTCTGGCGGAGATGTAGCTCAGGCGCCGGCCGTGGGCGGTCCCGGGTGTTCTCCGGGAAGCACGCGCCGTACCCGTCCCCTGAGCCCGGATACGTCGGCCGCACCGGCGAACCACATGGCCACCCGGAGCTCCTTTTCGAGGCGCCGGACGCCCTCGACCACCCGTTCGGGCGAATCCATGGCCCATCGCAAGAAGGGGAGCGCCATGCCCGCGGCGCGCGCGCCGAGGGCCAAGGCCTTGGCCACCTCCACCCCGGTGCGGATACCGCCCGAGGCCAGGATCACCGCTCGGGGAGGCATGATCTCCAGCGCAGCCTCGAGACTGTCGGCCGTGGAGGTGCCGAGCTCTTCCAACGGACCGGCCACATGCCGACCCGCAAGGGCGGCTTCCACGCGGCCCCAGTCGGTGCCGCCACGCCCGGCCACGTCGACCCCAGCCACCTGGACACCGGTGATCCGCAGGAGCGCAGCACGCGGCAGGCCCGACCCCACTTCCTTGAGGATGATCGGATAGGGGAAGTCATCACGCAACTCCGCAAGGCGGTCCAAAAGTCCGGCGAAATCCAGGTTGCCGTCGGCTTGGAGCGCTTCGTGGATCGGGTTCACGTAGAGCATGAGGCCGTCCGCCTCGATCTCCTCCACGGCCCGGAGGCACAGTTCGCGAGTGAGACCGTAGTTCAGGTGCACCAAACCGAGATCCGCGAACAACAGGATGTCGGGAGCCCAGCGGCGCACCTGGAAGTCGGGCAAGAGTGAAGGGTCTTCCAACATGAGACGCTGGGAACCCACCGCCATGCCGATGCCCGTGGCCTGGGCGGCCTCGGCCAAGGTCCGATTCACTGAGCCCGAGCGCACGCCGCCTCCCGTCATGCTCGAGATGAACAGGGGCAGCGACAGACGCCGTCCGAAGACATGGGTGGAAGTGTCGAGGGCGGCGAGATCGAAGTCGGGGAGATCGCCCTCGAGGGAGAACGCGGAGAACCCATTGGACCAGGGGGATTCCACAGCTTCCGCGAGACATACCTCCAGCTGCCGGTCTTTGACCGCCGCAGAGCCCCAGGATACCTCCACCCCCGCGCCGTCTTGCAGCCCGAGCAGGCTGCGCAGCGATAGACCCGCCACCACCTCCACCACGTCCTCCGGATACCCTTCCACGTGGGGCAGGATGATCCCCCCGTTCTCCACGCCCTCGACGCTCACCGGGAACACGGTGGCGGCGCAGAAGCCCTCCTCGGCGGGCTCCAAGAGCCATCCCCGTGTCGAACCTTTGAGGGCGGCCCAGGAATCACGGGCGGCCCCCTCCTCCAGGCGGAGGTTCAGGGTGCCGGGGAAGGGAGGGCCGCCGAGGAAGCGGCCGAGCCGATCGCGCACCCAGGGTATGTCGAGGAACCCGGCGGCGTCTCGGCGGCCCGAGATCACCTCTCCCCTCAGCCGACCGCCCGACCGCATCACAGCTCCTCCAACACTTCGCGGCCGAATGGGCCGCTCCGGTTGTCCGTGAGCGCCGCGCGACGCGGCGTGACACGATACACTTCGAGGCCGCGCAGCCGAGCCGCCAGCCGCGGCTCCTCGAGCAGCGCTCCCACGAAGGGGAAGCGCGCCAGGTACGTGGCCAGCGCCCGAGCACGGGCCGCCCCTTTGAGCGGCTCGGCACGACCCCACAATTGGACCCCTTGGATCTGCTTCCAGTCGGCGTACTCCCGAGCCACGCTCACAGCCACAGGCGCGCCTGTGCCGATATCGCGCCCATGCCGGCTGTCGCCCTTGCTCAGGAACACCAAGCGGCCGCGACGGTCCGCGGCGTAGAACACGGTGGCCGCATGCGGAAGGCCGGCCGAGTCGTCCGGGGGGGAGTCCGCGGCCTCATCGGGCACGTCGGACGCCCCGACCCCCGTCGCCGGCGGTGCGGACTCCGTCGCCCGGCCGACCGTCGCCACGGTGGCGGTGAAGTGGCCCCGCAACTGTTGCAGGATCCGCTCGCGCAGTGGGGCCACGGGGACGACGGTCGCTTCGTCCAGGTCCATTCCGCCGGCCGACCGGAGTTCCCACAGGAAGAGAGCCGCCACCACGGGGGCGTGCACGATCTCGCCCTCCGCCACCATCCGGCGAGTCTCGCCGACGGTCACCAGTTCGGTGGCGATATCCTCTCCCGGATCGAGGTCGGGTTCGCCGAGCAGACGCACCCCGCGCGCCAGGAACACGTGCAGGTGGTTCGTGAAGACGGCTGGGAGGGGCGCCAGCCGCCCCAACTCGGTCCATTCCCCGTCACCGTAGCCGGTTTCCTGGCGCAGTTCGGCGCGGGCGGCCTCCATCGGGGTCATGCCCTCGTCGACGAGGCCACCGGGTAGTTCGAGGGTCAAGCGGCGCAGCCCGTGGCGGAACTGACGAACGAGAACCAGATCGCCGTCCTCCGTGAGAGCCAACACCGCGACCCAATCCGGCGACTCGAGCACCACGAACTCGTGTTCCTTGCCCGTGCGGGGCGAGACGGAAGCGTCCCGGCGCACGCGGAACACCCGGAGGTCACTCTCGACCTCAGACCTCGTCCTGTGCCAGTCGCCGGGGGCCATGCCGACTAGTGTACCGCTTGGGGCAGCGTGCGCACCCGCGGCGTCATGCGCGGCCCGGCGAACGCCGACGGCCGGCGGCCCCACGTGGGCCCCCGGCGGTCGACTCGAGGTCGTCGTTCCGGTCGCATCCGTGGGCACCGACCGGGATTCGAAGCCTAGTCCACCTTGATCTTGCCGAGTGCCCGCTGGAGCAGGAGTTCCGAGGCGGACTTGCCGGCCAGCACCGACACCGGCTTCTTCTGGCTCCATACGGTCTCCGGGCGGGCCTGCACGATGAAGACGTTCTCGGGGAACGAGAGGTCGCCGTCGATGGCCCACTCGATGTCCTGGGGAGTGCCGTAGTGGTTCTCGATGAGGCGTCCGATCCGCACCAACTCTCGCAACTCCACGTCGGTGACACAGCGGACGTCCTGCTTCTCCTCCGGCATGGGGATGATCTCGGCGCCACGGCCCGCCGGGTCGGGCACGCAGATGATGTGCTTCTTTGACACGTGCCGCTCGTTCACCTCGAGTGAGATCTTGTCCACCCGGAATTGGTCGGGGGTCACTTCGCCCGACGCGACCGTCTCGCCGAGGCCCCAGTTGCCCTCGATCAACATCTGCGAGACGTCGCCGTTCTGCGGGTTCAGCGTGAACATCACACCGCTGCACCTCGAGTTCACCATCTTCTGCACACCCACGCTCATGGCCACCTGCTCGTGCAGGAAACCGTTGGCGTGGCGATAGCTGATCGCCCGGGCGTTGTACAGGCTGGCCCAGCAACGGAGTACACCCGCGAGCACCTCGTCCACGCCTTTGACCCACAGATAGGTGTCCTGCTGCCCCGCGAAACTGGCGGTGGGCAGGTCCTCGGCGGTGGCGCTGGAGCGCACCGCCACCGGCGAGTCCTCCCGCTCGCAGAGCGTGCAGAGTACCTCGTAGTTGGTGCGCACCTCGACCGCGATCTCTTCCGGCACCGCGGCTTCGGCGATACGCCGGCGGATCTCGGCGGATACCTCGTCCAAGGACTCCACCTTCTCCTCCACCATCCCGCCGAGCAACCGGTGTATCTCCCGACGAAGGCCGGTGGCCTCCAGGAAGCGGTTGTAGGCATCCACGGTCACGGCGAAGCCGGGGGGCACGCGGATGCCGGAGCGTAGGAGCTCTCCCAGGTTGGCGTTCTTGCCCCCCACGCGCGCACCCGCGTGCCGATCGAGGTCCAGGAAGTTGTAGACATACTGCATGACGGTCATTCTCCGTTGCTCACGCGGAGGCGCGCTCCACTATGGTGACTATCCCGGTATCCCCGTCCACACGAACTGTATCACCGGTTTGGATGATCTTTGTGGCCACCCCGGTGCCGGTCACCGCCGGCAGGCCGTACTCGCGCGCCACGATGGCCGCGTGCGAGGTGAGGCCGCCGATGTCGGTGACGGCCGCGGCCACCCGACCGAGGGCCGGACCCCACGACGGGTTCGTCGAGGGGCACACGAGGATCTCGCCATCGACCAATTGGAGGATCTCCTCGGCCGTCGAGAGCACGCGGGCCTTGCCCTGTGCGATGCCCGCGGACGAGGCGAAGCCCTTGATCTCGTTCACGTCGCCCGGCGCCGTCGTCGACCCGGCGAGCCAGTCGTTGACCTTGTCCGTCGTGACACCCCACAACATGATGGTGAACGGCTCGGCCACCTCACCGGGAGTGACGCCGAGTGCCGGTGACGGGGGCCAGTGGGCCGCGGCGTGCAGGATGCCGTGCCGCTTGGCCGCTTTGCCGGCCCAGTCCATCACCGGCACGCCCTCGCCGAGAGCCCAGCGGGTCACGACGTCCTCGATCAGGGCCGGCACCTCGAAGCGGTTGAACATGAAGATGTCGTCCGTCCTCTTGATGGCGCCCGTGGAGGCGAGCACCGAGCCGATCTCCCGGATCTTGTCCCACCACAGCGTGTGGAACCAGTGTTCGATCCAGAAGAGGTGGTCTTCCGCGTACTTGTAGATCGTTCGGGTGTCGGCGTAGGCGCTGTTGAACGACTGGAGGTCTTCGTCGGTCTTGATGAGTCCGCGGTACTCGCCCACGAGTTGCTCGCGGGCGGCGCTGATCTCGTCCAGCGAGCGCTCGATCTTCTCGCCCTTGTCCAGCCTCTCCACGTAGCTCTTGATATAGCCGAAGGGGATATCGAGCTTGTTGAGCCAACTGCCCTCGTAGTAATACCAACCGCTGCCCGCGGAGATGTGCAGCCAGGGATCCTTGATGGCCTCGAACTCGTCGAGCCAGGCCTGTCCGTTGGCCGTGGCCGCCAGCTTGGCGATCTTCTCCTGGGTGGACTCGGAGCCCCGAAGGATAGGGGCCAGCGTGGGGTCGGCTTGGATCAGACGCGAGAGACGGCACAGTTCGGCGTCCGGCTGGAACATGGAGACGTCGGCGCCCGCCACCATCTTGCTCACGGCGCTGTCGCTCACACCGGGGAAGAGGGCCTTCGCCGCGCCGAAGAAGGTGAGGTAGTACAGGTAGGCGAGGTTCAGGTAGTTGAAGTGGTACTGCCAGCCCTTGTAGAGGGCGTCGACGGCCTTGTTGAAGGCCTCGAGCAGTTCGTAAGCGGCGGTGTAGCCACTGAACCCGTTCGGGAACATGTCGGAATTCGGGTGAAACTGGGGCAACTCAGAGGGCACGTGGATGGCCTTGAGTTCGGCGCCCAGGGTCTGCACCCGGCCCACCCACTCCTGCCACAACTCATCGTAGTGCTCAATGGGGTAGTGCGCCCGCGCCTGGAAGACGGGGGCCTTCGCCGCCACGATCTCGTCCGGCGGAGGCTCGACGGCGCAGATGTACTGGTAGCAGCCAACGATGCGCTGAGCGATGCCCTGCGCCGGCGGGATGGCGAAGATGCGCGTGGTGTGACTGGAGAGAGAGATCTGCCAGGCCTGCTGGAAGATGTGATCGAGCGGCGGGAGCGGGTACGGAGCGTGGATCTTGTCGAGATACCAGAAGTGGCGGTTCTCCCACTCCTCTCTCACTCCTCCGAAGCGGAAGTGGTCCGGGTACATCGATTCCCAGCCCGACAACTCGGCCGGTACCTCCCGGGCGGCGTACTCACTGGGGTTGGGAAAGGAACTGGAGCTGGTCACGTGTGTCCCCCCTTCGGCGCACGACGGCGCCTCGATACGTGTACTACGCGCCCCCGGCCATCAGAGTCCTCGCGCTTGTTAGCCGGTCAGTCAGGAAGTATGATTGCTCAACCGGCCTGACGGCCCGCGACGCCCGGATCGCGTGAATCATCATAGGCGGATACGAGATGCCCGGCAAGGAGAAGCTGCAAGGGGGACTCGCACACCGCCGGATGGTACGCATATGGGGTGAGCGGCCCAGGCCTCTGTCATCACGTGCGCCCGGCCACCGCCCGCGCGGACCCGGCGAGGAGAGGCGCGCCCGACACCAAAGGACCGGGGCAGTCACATGAAGGACATCCTCTCGGGTAACGAAGCGATCGCTCGGGGAGCGTGGGAAGCGGGGGTGCGGCTCGCCGCGGCCTACCCAGGCACACCGAGCACGGAGATCCTGCAGAACATCGCGGACTACGAGGGCATCGAAAGCCAATGGTCACCCAACGAGAAGGTGGCCACCGAGGTGGCCCTTGGGGCCTCGATCGCAGGCGCCCGCGCCCTGGCGGTCATGAAACACGTAGGTGTGAACGTGGCGGCCGACCCGCTGTTCACGGCGTCGTACACGGGCGTACGCGGCGGGTTCGTGCTGGTGACGGCCGACGATCCGGCCATGCACAGCTCCCAGAACGAGCAGGACAACCGCAACTACGCCCGTTTCGCGAAGATCCCCATGTTCGAGCCATCGGACAGTCAAGAAGCAAAAGACCTCATGGCTGTAGCGTTCGATATCAGCGAGGAGTACGACACCCCCGTGCTCTTCCGCACCACCACGCGCATATCTCACAGCAAGAGCATAGTCGAACTGGGCGAGCGGCTGGAGATGCCACCCCTGACCACCCTTGAGAAGGACGTTCCCAAGTACACGATGCTCCCCGGGTTCGCGAAGATCAAACATCCCCTGGTGGAACAGCGGATCGTGGCCCTGAGGGAACGGGCGGAGACACTTCCCGCGAACCGCATCGAGATGGGCGACCCCTCGGTGGGCATCATCGCCAGCGGTGTCGTGTACCAATACGCCCGCGAGGCCTTCCCGGGGGCGAGTTTCCTCAAGCTGGGCATGACCTATCCCCTCCCCCCAACGCTGATCCGAGAATTCCGCGAGAAGGTGGAGAAGTTGTATGTGTTGGAGGAACTCGACCCGTTCCTCGAAGAACAGATCTACCTGATGGACGTGAAGATCGATGGGGGTAAGAGTCTCTTCTCGCTGTGCGGCGAGTTGGACCCCGGCCTCGTGGCCCGCACCCTCACGGCGGCCGGCGTGGCCGGCGCCGAGCCTGATCTGCTCGTCGAACCCACCGCGGGTTGGGGAGGGCTGCCCCAGCGTCCGCCCACCCTGTGTCCCGGCTGTTCCCACCGCGGCGTGTTCACCGTACTCAAGAAGCTCAGGGTCTTCGTGAGCGGTGACATCGGCTGCTACACGCTGGGAGCACTTCCACCCATCGGTGCCATGCATGCCTGCGTGTGCATGGGCGCCAGCATCGGCATGGCCCACGGTATCGCCAAAGTGATGGACTCCGGAGGCGACATCAAGAACAAGGCCGTCGCCGTCATCGGCGACTCCACGTTCTTCCACTCGGGTGTGACCGGGCTCATGGACACCATCTGGAACAAGGGCGCCTCGGTCACCATCATCCTGGACAACCGCACCACCGCCATGACCGGAGGGCAGGAGAACCCGGGCAGCGGCAACGTCCTCGGCGGCGAACCGGCAGCCATGGTGGACATTCCGAAGCTCGTGGAGGCCCTCGGCGTGAAGCGGGTGGCCTACATCGACCCGTACGATCTGACCCAGACCGAGAAGGTGATAAAGGAAGAGTTGGAGGCGGGCGAACCTTCCGTGATCATCGCCACGGCTCCCTGCGTGCTCGAGTTCCGCATCAAGAACGAGCCTTGGACCATCTCCGAGGAGCTGTGCACCGGCTGCAAACGCTGCCTGCGGGTGGGCTGCATCGCACTGAACCTCGTGGAGGACGGCGAGACGACACTGGTCGAGATCGATCCGATCCAATGCAACGGCTGCGGTGTCTGCGCGCAGATGTGCAAGTTCGACGCCATCCTGGCGCCGGAACCCGTGAAGGCATAGGAGGAAGTGGCCGTGAGTGAGAAGACCAAGACCACGAACATCCTCCTCTCGGGTGTCGGCGGACAGGGTGTGCTGTTGGCCTCGTACGTGCTCAGCCAAGCCGCCATGGCCGAGGGCTACGACGTGAAGCAGAGCGAGGTGCACGGCATGAGCCAGCGGGGCGGGAGCGTGATGAGTCACCTGCGCTTCGGCGCCTCGCTGGCCTCGCCGTTGGTGACCCAGGGCGCCGCCGACCTCCTTCTCTCCTTCGAACCCCTGGAGGCCCTGCGTTACGTCCACTGGCTGAGTCCGGGCGGCATCCTCATCTACAACACCCTGAGGGTGAACCCGAGCACGGTGGCCTCCGGGCTGGCCGCCTACCCCGACGACGTCTTTGCGGAGATAGCCGCCGCCTGGCCCACCGTGCGCTCGGTGGACGCCACCGCCCTCGCCGAGAAGGCAGGTACAGCCAAAGCCGCCAACATGGTGCTCTTGGGTGCCATCTCGGGTGAACTCCCCTTCGCGGACGCCACCTGGAAGAAGATCATCGCCGAGGTGGTGCCGCCCAAGACGGTGGACGCGAACATGCAGGCGTTCGAGCTGGGTCGGGCGGCCTGCCGCTAGGAGGCTGCTGAGCCGAGGTGCATATCCCGGTCGGGCCGAAACGCCCCCGCCGGCCGGGTCAGGACCCCTCCGCCAAGGAGGGATCCAGCTCCAGAGCGCGCGCACGTGCCGTGCCGGCGGCGGCGGCGTCGCCGGCCGCTTCGTAGCTCTTCGCCAGGTACCAGAACGCCTGTGCGTCCGTGGGTACGATCAGCACCGCCTGCTCCAGCTCTTCGACCGCCCGTGCAGGATCGCCCGTGTCCAGGTACGCAAGGGCGAGATTGAAGCGGGCATCCTCAAGGAATGGATCCCCGCGGAGATAGTCCTCCAGAAGCTCGATCGCCTCCCGGGGCCGACCCGCCTTTATCTGCACATCTGAGAGGGTGACGGTGAGCGTGGGGTCGGCGGGGATTCGCTCCAACCCCGAGACGAGAATCCGTTCCGCCTCGTCGAGAAGATCAGCGGGACCCCCGGCCGACCATGCATGCGAGAGGATGAGGGCTCGGGCATTCCAGTAGAACGGCGTGTACGGGTCGAGCGTGGTGGCGCGCGCCTCCTCCTGCTCGAGCTCGCGATACCGAGTGGGGTCCTGCACCTGGGTCACCAACTCGTGGTGGATGTGATCCGCGCGGGCCACCGCGACCGAGTGAGTCACCACCGCGTAGGCCCCGGGAACCAGCACCACTATGATGGCGATGCCGGCCACTCTGGCGGCCGTCCGCGATACGACCACACCCTTCGTGACGGCCTCCGCCGACATCCAACCCAGGGCCGCCCAGAACAGCGGCGTCACTTCCCCCACGCTGAAGGACGTCGACTCCGCGACCAGGTAGCCCAGGCACCCGGCCAGAAGGCCAGCGGCCGCCGCTGCTCCAGGTGTCCGTGCGCGCCGGGTCCGCACGAACCCGCCGAGGAGCACGGAGATCACAACAGCGGCGTAGAGAGCCAGACCGGGAAGCCCAGTGGCGTAGGCGAGGTAGATCTGCGGATTGTGCGGTCTGTCGGGGAACGCGCTGGGCGACTCCAGTTGCACGAGGCGCAGCGTGCGCACCCTGGCGGCCTGCGAGGCGTATGTCTCGAGCCCCCAACCTAAGACCGGCCGCTCGCCGACCAGGCGTACCCCGCCTTTGTACAACTCGATGCGGGTGCCCACCGTCCCCCCGCCGGTGAACGTCTCTTCTATCCGAGCCCCGGCCGTGAGTTCCTCTTGGCCGGTGCCACCGGCATCGGGCGCCCAGACCGCCCCAGTGGCCAGAGCCACGGCCACCACGCCCGTCGCCAATGCCGGTCCGAGGAGGCGACGGCGATCCGCCGAGCACAGGGCCAGCACGCTCACGCCAGCCGCCAACCCCAACCACGCGCCCCGGGAGTACGTGAGGTAGCCGGCCGCCGCAAGCGCGCCGACGGCGGCGGCGGCCCCGAAACGCACCACCCGGCGCTCCTCGACGGCGGCCGAGGCCAAGCCGAACGGGACCGCCAGCGCGGCGAAAAGACCGAGATAGATGGGGTTGCCGAACGTGCCGGCGCTCCGATCCAGCGCCTCGAGGGCAAGCCACAGCACAGGCCGGTCCGCCGGCCAGACCGCTTGGGCCACCCCGATGACCCCGATCACGCCTCCCACGCCCCAAACAGCACGCCCCACGATCCGCGGCGGAGACCCCGTTCTCTCCGCAAGTGCGCGGGCCGCGAGGAAGAACACCACGTACGTGAAGACTCCCACCCACCCCTCGTAGCGGTGAACGCCGCCGAGGAGCGATTGGTGTATCGAGACACCCGTGAGGGCCGTCGCTCCGGTCCAGACGAGGAACCCCAAGGACACCACCACTACCCACCCCACACGCACAGGGCCACGCACTTTGATCAGGACTATCCCGCCCAGCGCCACGATCGCCAACGCGGCCAGCCGGGCCAGAGCCATCTTGGGGATGGCGTGTGCCTGCCACAGGAGACCGCGGGCATGCACCAACGGAAGCGTCGCCATGCCGAGCCCCAGGACCCAGGCGAGTGCGCGCCACGAGCGAGACACAGACGTCAGTGGCAGAGCCGGCACATGTCGTCACCGACCTTGGTCTTGTCGTGACATACCCGCACGCACCCCGTCCCGTCCGGGATGATCTGATGCCGCGTGAGCCAATCCGGCCCGTGGTTGGTGCGCAGACGGCTGTGGCACTCAGGACAGCCTTCCTCGTGGCAGCGGGCGCACACCGGATCCAAGCCGAAGGCCCCCCGAGGAGCGTGCACCTTCGGGTCGGCCCAGTCTGAGGGGTGCGGCATCAGCAGGCCGTGACAGGCCGTGCACGGCGCGAGGTCGTGGCAGCCGCCGCAGTCCGCCGGAGCCGGCAGATCGATCTTGCCCAAGCCGGCGTCCTCTCCACCCGCCATCAGCAGGTCGCCCACGTGGCACGTTTCGCAGGCGCTGGGGGCGCCCTCGCCCACGTGGCACCGGGCACACAGGCTCATGACGCTCTCGGGTCCGGGCACAACCCGGCCCGTCGACTGATGGCCCATCCCTGCGTGGCACATCTCGCAGGCGAGGACGGCCTCGAAGTCGCTGTGCCGAACGCGCACGTTATCTATCTCCAACACTCCCTCGAGTTCGTCGGCGTGGCACCGTCGGCAGGACTGTTGATCGACGACCGCGGTGGCCACGATGGTGTCCACCCCCTGGAGGTTGGCCCACGCGTCCCGCACCTCGCGGATGCGCGTATCCACCGGGCCGAAGACTCCGGGCGTGCGGTGACAGTCGATACAGTCCACATCGGAGTGCGGCGCAGCCTGCCACGACGCCGTCGACTCCTCGAGCACGTGGCAGCGCGATAGACAGAACGACGTGCGCCGCACGGCGTCATCCGCGTACAAGACCCCGCCCAGCGCAGCGAGCAGGATGCCCCCGGTGAGGAGCCGGTAGCCCCAGGTGAGGTACCGCGCGCGCCGAGCGTCCCGCTCCGGGTCTCGCGGCGAGTCCGCCTCGACCCCCGTTCGCCCGACCGCCTCGTCGTCCGCCTCGTCGGCCGTTTCGTCGAACCAGTCGGCCTCCTCATCGTCTCGGCGCGGGGGCACAGCAATGAGCACCAGCAGCGCCACGACGACGAAGGCCACGAAGAGGAGCGCCGCCACCAGCGCCGCACGCACCGGCTCCTCCGCCGGATTCCTCAGCACCTTGACGAACTCTTCGAGGAGCAGTTGGACGTTCATCGCCCGATTCCCGTCGCTTCCCTCAACTGATCCCGCATGTCTTCGGGGAGCCCCGGGTGGATGTGCCTCAGATGACAGCGGTCGCAACCGGAGCGCAGGTGGCACGTGCCGCAGACTTCGCCGCCGAGTTCCACGGCCAGACCCGAGTGCTCCACCAAGAAGCCGTCCGGGTGCGGCACCGGGACGGTGTGGCACGCGTCGCACGCCTCCTTCGCGTGACACGAGAGACACACCGCTTCCCCCGCGGCCTGAGCCTGATCACCGTGGGTGTACAGAAAGGTGGCCCGGTCGTGAGGCAAGGGGACCCCGTGGCACTCGGCGCAGGCCTGCGAGGTATGGCAATCGGCGCACGCTGTGAGCGCCCCCATGCCGTGGTCGAGAGTCCACCCCGTTGGGTGAACGCCCGCTCCGGGCGGCGACGGCGAGTCTCCTCCCGTCGGTGTGACGACGTGACAAGTCCCGCAGTCGGAGCGCGCCTCCGTGCCGTCGTGACACACGCGGCAGCCGCGATGAGAGTCTTCAAGTCCTGCCGCCGGCCGGCCTTCCGGATGAGACGTGTGGCATCGAGCGCACGGGGTCTCCGCCACGTCGGCGTGGCGCATGCGTACGCCGTCGGATGACACCACCTGTGCCAGATCGTCCTGGTGGCACGCGCGGCAGCGGGCCTCCGGGGGCGGAGCCGCCAGAGCCGCCACGCTCTCGCGGCGGAGGGCCCAGCTCACGAGATTCTCCGCCGCTCTGACGTTGACGCGCACCCACCCCGACGTTCCAGCCTGGCGATGGCAGTCGAGACAGGCCACCGTCCCATGCCCGGCGGTCAACCGCTCCCCTGCCTGAGCCGGGGCGTGACACGCACCGCATCCACGGCCTGTGACCGCGGAGGCGACGAATCCCGCCTCCAGCAGCAGGGCTCCAAGGAGGAGTGCGGTCAGAATCAACCAGCGTCGCCGAATGAGCGCTCTCCCCATGGAGACGACCACCTCACCCGCCGCCCGAAGAGGTCCCGCCCCGGCTACGCCCACCGCGACACGCACCAGACCGCACGCCCGGATAGACCGCACGTGAACGTTTCCACAAATTCCGGCGATGCCCTTGTCCCCAGCGGCGACATCTGTCTACAATCAACTCCCTAGCATTTCTTCAGGCGTTCAACAAAAAAAGAGTAGCCAATCGCGGGCGGGAAGAAAAGGGCGAGAGCGGGCCTCCGACCATCCCCAATAGACTACCGCACCGGACCCCATACTACGGAACCCTCGTCAGACCAAGGATGTGCAGCAGTGACCGAGAACACCGAACAAGGACCGCCTCGGACTCCGCCCGAACCCAGGGGCGACACCGACACGTCGGCGCCCGCCGCCGCAGCGTCCGCCCCGAAACCCAGACCCAGACCTCCTGCGCGTAAACGGAAGAGCTCCGCGGGGAATCGGCTCCTCCTCGTCGGATTGCTCCTCAGCGCCGCGGTCTCGCTCTTCCTGGTGGGCGGCATCCTGTATACGGTCTCGACCGGCGGCGGAGGAGGCCCGAGATCCGTCACCGAACGCGATGTAGTCACGGCCGAAGCCGCGGTGACCGCCAACGCGGAATCGGTGGACGCGCGCCTCGAAGCCGGACGGGCGAACCTGCTCGTGGCTGACTTCGACCGGGCCATCGCCTACGCCGACCAAGCTCTCGAGCTTCAGCCGAGACTCGCAGATGCTCTCCTCATCAAGGGTGACGCGTACGCGGGCAAGGGCGACGATGAAAGCGCCGTCAGACTCTACGAAGAAGCCGTGGCGACGAATCAACCCGCCGCCATCAACGCGTACCTCAAGCTGGCGGCCATGGACGAGACCGCCGGCCGACTGGACGAAGCCGCGACCAGACTCGAAAGCGCGCTCGTCATCAGCCCGGCCAACGCCTCGGTCCTCGTGTCCTTGGGGCAGGTGTATGCCGAATTGGGCAAGAAGGACGAGGCGCGAAACGCGTTCGCCTCGTCGCTCAACTACGTTCCGGACATGGAGGGCGCCGTGGCCGGCCTCACCGCGCTGGAGTACGGGCCCGCGAAGTACGACCTGGCACTCGTGACCTGGGACAAGGGCGACAAGGCCGGAGCGGAAGCCCTGATGGAGCAGGCTGTGAGCATCTCCCCCGACATCTCGTGGCTCCAGGTGGCGTACGGGGACTTCTTCGCGATGCTGGGCGACACGGCCAAGGCAAAGGCAGCGTACGAGCGGGCTTTGAGCCTCGACCCAGCCAACACAGACGCCCGAGACGCCCTTCAGGAGCTGCAATGAGCCGTCGACCCACCCCCAGCCCAACCCACGCGTGCATTACCACGACCATCCCCCAGGGAGTGACAACCTCATGAGGCGTCGCATAGTCCTGCTGATCCTGCTCATAGTGATGCTCGGGGTCATGGCGACTCTGGGTGTGTTGTTCATCAGTCTCCGCGCCGGGACCACGGGTCCCCCTCCCCTCGAGACCCCGGGGTTCACCCACGTCAATACCTTGTACGGATGGGGCGACGACGACGAGACCTTCCTGAAGGAGCCCTACTCGGTTGCGTGGCGCAACGGCTCCCTCTACATCACCGAGAAGGGGCGCAGCGACGTGGTCCGTCTGAGCCCCGAGGGCGAGTTGCTGGGTACGTACGGAGAGCGCGGGCGGGAACCGGGGCAGTTGATGTCGCCCTCCGGGCTGGCCGTCGACGACCAGGGCACCGTGTATGTCACCGACGGCGGCCACAGCAAGATAGTGGCGTACAACGCCGCCGGCGAGTTGCAGGGCGAGTTCCAAGTTGACGACTCACCCCTGGCCGCCTGGGTCGATGGCAACCGGCTGTTCGTCACGGGCGCCGGCACCGTGAAGATCCTCAGCCTGCCCGACGGCGCGGAGATATCCAGCTGGGGGAGCCGCGGGCGCGGAGACGCACAGTTCGACTTCCCCAACGGCATCGGATTCGACGCCGCCAACGGGCTGATCTTCGTGGCCGACGGCAACAACCTCCGGGTGAAGGCTCTCGATCTACAAGGCAACGTGGTGTGGACGCACGGTCGACCCCCGGTCGACATGAACGAGACCGACCGAGCGTTCGGTTTGACCGGCGGCTTGGCCGTCGCAAACGGCTACGTGTTCGTCACCGACCCGCTTGACTCAGTCATCCACATCCTGGACGTGGAAGGCACCAAGGTGGCAGAGGTGGGCGCCCCCGGCTTGGCGGATGGGGAGTTCGCCTTCCCGTCGTCCATCGCTTACATGGGCGGCACCCGATTCGCTATCGCGGAGTGGGCGAATCAGCGCATCCAGATCGTGGACATCGATGTCGCGCAGGCCGCGGCCGAGTGGCAGCGGGGCACCACGACGACTACGACGACGGCGCCCTAGGAGGCTGCTGGAGCCCGGCGCCGCCCCCCGAGCGCGCGAACGCCGAGGTCTCGGCCGGCCAAAGGCCGAGACCTCGGCGTGTCCTCGCCGCAGATCAGCCGTTCAATAGAAACATCGGGAGTTGCACCAGTACGAAACACTTTTGCAGGGGCTTTCCGAGGCTCTGTCGTGCGCGTGTATTTGTTTGGGGCGCTTGAGACAAATGCTGCAAATCGGATATTTCCCCCTTGCATTAGGACCCTTTGGCAGTGTAGGATTCTCTCCAGGCGTGATGCCACACGGCGCCGACGGTTTCTTCATGACCGTTTCGGGCGCCGGTTGTGACATTTTGCTCAATCTAAGACGAAAGGAGGTGATTACTATATGAAGATCACAAGAACGATGCTCACTCTGATCGTGGCGCTTGTGCTCGTAGGTCTGCTGGCTACGCCGGCGCTCGCCCGGGAGGGCGGCTACTGGACATATACTGCGGGTAGTCGCGACCATATCGCAGTGAGCGGTGATGCGGCGGATTATCCGGGAGGAGTCGTCCCGACCGGCAAGGTATTCCTACGTTCGGATGCCCTGCCCGTAGGTTCGAGCCTGATGGCACCCGGCGATGAGACCCCACATGGCGGCTATGTTGACGCAAGCGCCAAGTGCAAGGTCTGTCACGCCGTCCACGGCGCCGGCGTCAACACCGACAACCTGGCCGACGCGCCTGCTACCGAACGCCTGCTGCGCAGCACCGCTGCGGAAGCATGTTCGTTCTGCCACATCACCACCCAGTTCGCTGCGACCGTGTACGAAGGCGTTCTCACCAACTACGATGGGGGCGACACGAACGGATCGCGCGCAGCGGGAACGTCCGGGCACGTTGCTCGGCACCGCGGCACCGGCTACGCCGGCTGCGCGTCGTGCCACAGCGTCCACGGCGCCAACGCCATCGCCGGTTCGGCCATCCTCAAGGATGACCCGGCCAAGGGTGTGACGTCCGCGACTCCGGTGGCCTACCAGGGCGGCGAAGAGGGCTACGGCTCCTTCACCCAACCGGTGACCAACCAGCGGGACTTCTGCCAGGACTGCCACAACGGCGTGAAGCGGTACACGAGCGCCGGCGCGGTGACGATGGACAACCAGCAGGAGTTCGCTGAGGTGTTCCCGTCCTGCGGAATGAGCACGGGTTGCCACAACAACATCGCCAACGATCCGGCGACGTACGCAACACCCGGATCCAGCGGCTCGCTGTTCGGAGCTCTGGCCAGCAACCACCGCACGCAGTTCGGAGTGGACGCAGACGCCGCTCGTAACGGGCGTTCACACGTCATGACCACCACGCTGGACAGCAACGGGACGAAGGTCGCCTGGAGCGCGACCGCGGTCGCCGCTGAAGGTGTAGACGCGGTCGACAACAGCTGCACCACGTGTCACACGTCCTCAGGCTTCCCGCACTTGGGGAACAACGAGAACCTGGTTGAAGGGTTCACCGACCTGGAGCACACCGACGGTGTGTGCGCCAGCTGTCATACGGACACCGGCAGCCTCGACACGGCCACAGAGGGCGTAGGCAAGACCTACTAGAAGTTGGGTCGAATCTCGCTCGCTGTGTGTAGATGGTACCCGGGAGAGCCGGTCATCGCGACCGGCTCTCCCCATACCTCCGGCGGCTGGGACCTCCCCGCGAAACGTGGTGGAGGCCTGACGTCCGGCTAGAAGGGGGTGACGTGCAACCGATCTGGAAGACCAGGCGCGCAGGCGTCCTTGGTGCCGCGACTCTCGCGGCTTTCGTGCTTCTGCTGGCCGCGTCGCCGGCGCTCGCCCGCGAGGGCGGGTACTGGACGTACACAGCCGGGCAGCGCGACGAAATAGCGGTGAGCGGTGATGCGGCGGACTACCCGGGAGGAGTCGTCCCGACCGGCAAGGTGTTCCTACGTTCGGACGCCCTACCGGCCGGTTCGACCCTGATGCAGCCCGGCGATGAAACCCCACATGGCGGCTATGTTGACGCAAGCGCCAAATGCAAGGTCTGTCACGCCGTCCACGGCGCCGGTGTGAACACCAACAATCTGGCGGTCGCGCCGGCTACCGAACGCCTGCTGCGCAGTACAGCCGCAGAGGCATGCACATTCTGCCACCTGACTACAAACTTCGCAAGCACCGTCTATGAAGGCGTCCTTGCTAACTACAAGCGAGCCGGCACCGGGCCCCGCGTGGCGGGAACCTCCGGACACATGGACCGCCACCAGTACACGCCGTACCAGGGATGTCCTTCCTGTCACAGCGTCCACGGCGCCCACACCATCCCCGGTTCCGCCATCCTCAAGGACGACCCGGCGAAGGGAATCACTTCCGCGACCCCCGTCTCCTACCAGGGCGGCCAGCCCGGTTACGGATCTTTCGCCCAGCCGGTGACCAACCAGCGGGACTTCTGCCAGGACTGCCACAACGGAGTCAAGCGCCACACCAGTTCTGGCATCACTACTATCGACAACCAAGACGAATTCCATGAGGTATTTCCCGAGTGCAACTCGCCTGTCTGCCACACGAGCATCGCGACGGACGGAGAGTTCGGCGACGGCACACCCGGCTCGGGCAACCTGTTCACCGCCCTCAATCTGCACTCGGTGCAGTTCGGGATCGACGCAACCGCCACTCGCAACGGCCGGTCGCACGTCATGACCGACGCCATGATGAGCGGCGGTACTCAGATCGCCTGGAGCGCGACCGCGCTTCCCAGCGAGGGGGTCGACGCTGCTACGAACAGCTGCACCACATGCCACACGTCCTCAGGATTCCCCCACTTGGGGAGCAATCAGAACCTGATAGACGGCCTGACTAGCATCGCGCACCTGGACGGAGTGTGCGCCGGTTGTCACACCGATACCGGCTCGTTCGGTACCGCGAGCGCAGGCGTCGGGAAGACGTACTAGATTCGTCGCCTGAGCATGAGGACGAGTGACGGGCCCCGGAGCATCGCTCCGGGGCCCGTCACCATCCACTCCAGCCCCCCCTCAGCCCGGCCGGGCCAAGGGAATCCCGAAGCCTACTGAGCCTGCCAGAACTTCACCCACTTGTACCAGATGGGGAATTCGTAGGAGAAGCCGCGCGGCGGCCACAGACCCCTCCGAACCGGGCTCGGCAAGGCCTGGGTGGCGGACAAAACCGCGGAACGAGCGTACTCCGCGGCGTTGTCCATCTCTGTCGACACCTCCGAATTGTGGAAGCCCATGCTGTTCTCGCTCACCACCAGGTTCTCCCAGCGCACGTGGGCACTCCGGTGGGAGGCAACGGCCGCAGCCAGCTTAATCCGATCGACACCCTCCACGGCCCGAGCCTTCTCGATGGCGGCCAGGGACTGCACGAGCAGGCCCTGAACCTCGAGGGCCTTGGCGTAGACAGCGTCTTGGAGTTCCTCGATCTCGACGATGCGGGCGGCGGCCCCGTCTGCATGACAGCCGGCACAGGGATTGATGGCTCCGTCGGGGTCGAGAGCGAGGTCGAACGCGGCTGCGAAGTCCCCGGCGTTGTCGGAGTCGAGGTACTTCACCGGCGAGGCGAACCAGTGAGAACTGAAGGATCCCCCTCCGGTCTTGGTCACGGACGGGAGGTGGCAGTCGGCACACGAAAGGCCCATGGAGTAGTGCAGGGAATTCCAGTACGTCTCCGACTCCGGGTGCTGACTCTTGATCAGCGGCACGCCGATGGGGTGTTCGGCAGCGTAGTTCGGCCACGTTGAGGCCCGCACGCCTTTGCCGTGAACCCAGTCCATGGAGTAGGTGGGGATGCCCAACTCGTCTGTCCAGGGGAAGACATCGCCGTAGATGCCCTCCAGATCGCGCACCTTGGCCCAGGGGAAGTAGTCCCGATTGATGCCGTCCACCCCGCTCTTGCCGCACACGTACTCCACGTGACATTGGGCGCAGACCATGTCGATGCGGTCGCGCTCGGAGGCGTCCTCAAAGCTCGGCGAGGAGGAACCGTACGGACTCACGCCCTCCTCGGCGATCACCCGTTGAAGCTCCTTGCGGATGAGGCGGAAGTCGGTGGCGTGGGGGTCGTGGCAATGATTACAGGTGGCCGAGTCGGGGATGGTGGGCGAATCGGCGGGCAGGCCGTCGACGGCCATGGCGTAGGTGGCCACCCACACGCGCGTCTGGTCGACCGTGGCGCCCGGCCTCTCGTACGTCGTGTAGACGGTGCCGTCCCACGTCACCTCGGCCATCACCTGGTGGGCGACGCCGGTGAGCGCGCCCGTCACATCCGTGCCCAGCTTGACCATGGTGCCGGCCGGCACGGTGAAGGTCTCACCCGTCGGGGCCCAGTCCACGTCGATGTCGCTCTGGATCACGGCCGTCTTGCCCGAGCCCCAGTAGTAGGCCACCCGCGTGGATTTACACTGCAGGCACACTTCGTATTTGCCGCGCCTGATGTCGGCGTGGTCCTGGAGCATGTTCTTGTGCGAGCGCTCCTCGCTGTACTCGCGCACGAAGCCGTGGCCATCGATGATCGTGTTGTAGTCGGCGAAAGCCTCGTACTTGGGCACCGCTTCGGCGGAACCGCCGTACTTCGTGGCGGCGCCGTCGTCGTAGGTGTACGTACCGTACTGATCGGGGTGACAGGTGCCGCACACCTCCATCTGGAAATACTCCGCGGCCGAGGGCATCAGGTAGTCGGCCGGGTGGTCCTTCGCATCCGGGTGACACGTCAGACAACCAAAGGGCGCGTGCGTGGACGCGGCCAACTTGGCTACCTGGTCGGCGTGGCACGCGGCGCCGTCGCATCCGCCTTGGTCCTGGGCGACAGCCGCGTCGCCCCAAGGCGCGAACGCCACCAAGAGGGCCACCGCCAGCGCCGTCATCACGAGTACGGTCGTGCGTCGTTTCCTCGCTCGCATCGCGCCTCCCCTTCTCGAACCTGGACTTGTGCCGAGCTTCACATATCAAGCTGCACAGCACCTGGACTCGGAGCACAGTTGATGAGACACTGGCCCACATAGCGTGGCCCAGCACCGCCAAGACAACGGCGCAGGTCTCTTACGCATCATCCTAACGGAAGGCGCCGGGACGTGTCTACACCACAGACGCACGGTCTGCTGAGCCGCCTGCTCCCCAGCCCCACGGCACCGGTAGATGGTGCCGCCGCCACCTACCGCTCGCGTCTCGTCACCATCCTGTGCCTGGGCATGGTTCCTATCCTCCTGGGTGTAGCCGGCGTCACGGTGGTCGTCAACATCGAGAAGACGAGTGCCGCGGGAGTGGCCGTCGCCGCCGCCGCCCTGATGGCCGTCGCGCTCGGTGCCGCCTATCTCCTCAACAGGGCGGGGCGGACGACCCAGGCCGGAATGTTGATCGCCGGTGGGGCTGCGATCGCCGTGCTCGGAGTCACGGCCGCCGGAGGGAACCAGAGCGGGCTCTCCATCGCCTACCTCGCCCCGACCGTCATACTCGCCGGGATCCTGCTGCCTCCACGCCCGGCCGCAGCCGCCGTCTCCGCCGTGGCCGCCGAGGCCCTCCTTCTCCCGCTGGTGCTCCCTTCGATCCACTACGGCGAGGTGCTCATCCCCATCATGGTGGTGTTCTCAAGCGCCGCCCTCGCTCTGGTGGTCACCTGGCAGACGGAATTGCTCGACAGAGACCGGAGCGCGGAGTTGGCCGTCGGAGAAGCCCGCTACCGTCTGCTCTTCGACAGCAACCCGCATCCCATGTGGGTGTACGATCTTGACACCCTGGCCTTCCTCGCCGTGAATCCGGCGGCCGTCGGTCGATACGGGTATTCAGCCGCAGAGTTCGCCGGCATGACGCTGCGCGATATCCGTCCCCCGGAGGACATCCCAGTACTCCTTGAAAACGTCGTTCGGGTAAAGGTGGGCAGGGACGAAGCCGGCCTGTGGCGGCACCTTCGGAAGGACGGGAGCCTGATCTGGGTGGACGTGACCTCGCACGCGCTGGACTACGACGGACGCCCCTGCGAGCTGGTGCTGGCTATGGATGTCACCGAGCGACGGCTGGTGGAGAAGGAGCGTGAAGCGCAACACGCCATCCTCCAGGGGATCATCGACAACACCGACGCGGCCATCTTCTCAGTGGATCGCGAGTACCGCTACACCAGCTTCAATCAAGCCCACGCCGCGATCATGAAGGCCATCTACGGGGTCGAAATCACGCTCGGCGACAATACGTTTGAACAGATGACCGTGGAAGCGGACGCGCGTACCGCGAAGGCCAACATCGACCGCGCCCTGGCGGGTGAACGGCTCACCGAAGAGGCCCCCTCGGGAGATGACGCGTACTCGCGCCGTTACTTCCACGTCTCGCACAGCCCGGTGGTAGACGAGAGCTGTGATGTCATCGGAGCGGCCGTCATCGCCCGCGACGTGACCGAGCGCCACAAGGAGGAGGAGGAGGCACGCGCCTTCAGCGAGCGGCTGCAACACGCCCAGAAACTGGAGAGCCTCGGTATCTTGGCCGGCGGCATCGCACATGACTTCAACAACATCCTCATGGCCGTGCTGGGCCACGCGGAACTGGCGCGCATACAGGTCGGGCCGCTCTCCCCGGCGCACGACAACCTCCAAGAGATCGAGCGTGCCGCCACCCGCGCTTCCGACCTCGCCAAACAGATGCTCGCCTACTCGGGAAAGGGGCGATTCCTCGTACAGGCGGTCGACCTCAACGAACTCATCTGCGAGATGCGCCACATGCTGGAGGTCTCGATATCCAAGAAGGTCTCGCTGCGGCACGATCTCGCAGCGGACCTGCCGGTGGTCAAGGCGGATGTCACCCAGATCCAGCAGGTGCTCATGAACTTGGTGATCAACGCCGCTGAGGCAATGGAGGATCAGGGCGGGGTGGTGAGGATCGCCAGCGGATGGCTCGAATGCGACGATGAGTACCTGGGGCGCACCTGGGCCTGCGAAGAATTGGAGCCGGGCCGCTACGCGTACCTGGAGGTGGCCGACAGCGGAGTGGGTATGGATATACACACTGTGGCCCGGGTGTTCGATCCCTTCTTCAGCACAAAGTTCACGGGCCGAGGCTTGGGGTTGGCGGCCGTGCTGGGCATCGTGCGCGGGCACCGCGGGGACGTGAAGGTCTACAGCGAGCCCATGAAGGGAACCACGTTCAAAGTGCTGCTCCCGGTGTCGGACGAACCCTCGACGCCCCTCTCGAAGGAAAAGGACGCCGTCACATGGATGGGCACGGGGACCGTACTGCTGGTGGACGACGAGCAATCCCTGTGCCGACTCGGCTCCCGCATGCTGACGCGGCTTGGCTTCAAGACACTGACGGCAGGTGACGGCGAAGAAGCACTGGAGATCTTCCGCACACATGCAGAGGAGATAGCGTGCGTGATCCTCGACCTGACGATGCCCCGCATGGACGGCGAAGAGACCTATCGTGAGCTGCGCCGGCTGAATGCCGACGTGCGGGTGATCCTCTCGAGCGGCTACAACGAGCACGACGTGGCCGAACGGTTCATGGGCAAAGGCACGGCCGGCTTCGTCCAGAAGCCCTATCAGCTCGCTGATCTGGCCGAGGCGCTCCGCGGGGCACTGGAACGGTGAGTGACTCCCCCGCCGGCGGACCGACCCGTCGCCGCAGATCGAAAGCCTGGCGCTCCGCACAGGCGGTGGAGGTGATCTCCCGCCTGGAGCGTGAGTATCCGAATGCCGACATCGTGCTCAACTTCGGCAGCGACTGGGAACTCCTGGTGTCGGTGATACTCTCGGCCCAATGCACGGACGTCATGGTGAACAAGGTGACGGCCCACCTGTTCCAGAAGTACCGCACGGTCGAGGACTACGCGGAGGCCGACCCCGCCGAGTTCGAGGTCGACATCCGACCCACCGGCTTCTTCCGCAACAAGACCAAGCACATCCTGGGAGCGGCGCGCATCGTCCTGGCCGAGTTCGGCGGCGAGGTGCCACACAGCATGGGCGAGCTCCTCACGCTGCCCGGCGTGGCCCGGAAGACGGCCAACATCGTGCTCGGCAACGCCGACCCCGCCGCCTACGCCAACGACCCGGAGGCCGGAATCGCGGTCGATACCCACGTACACCGCCTGAGCAACCGGTTGGGCCTCGCGAAGACCGCCGACGCCGGCAAGACCGAGGCCGAACTCCTCTCCGTCGTGCCCCGCTCCGACTGGTTCCGGATCACCTACCTGCTCATCGAGCACGGGCGGGCCGTGTGCGCTGCGCGCAAGCCCCTCTGCGGCGCGTGTGTGCTGGCCGACATCTGCCCCTCGGCATTCAAGGCATAGGAGGCTCACCGGGAGGGCGGTTCGAGGCGGCGCCCGGCGGCTTGACGGCCCCTCCGGCGACGGATACCATCTTGACTGAACGACCGGCCAATTAGTGGAAGCCGCCAAACCTCCACCTTTCTACAGGTGGACAGGCGGCACGCGTGCGAGGGCCACCCACAAGGAGGGACCGTGAAGGCAGAGGACGTCAAGACCATCGGTGTGTGCGGAGCCGGCACCATGGGCGCGGGTATCGCGCAGCAGGCCTCGGTGAGCGGCTACCGGGTGAAGGTGGTCGACGTAGACGACGCGGCCTGGGCTCGCGGACTCACCATCATCACCGGCGGCCTGGACAAGATGCTCTCCAAGGAGAAGATCACCCAGGCCGACAAGGACGCCATCCTCGGCCGCATCAGCTACTCCACCGACGTCTCTTCCCTGGCCGACGTGGACTACGTAATCGAAGCCGTGTTCGAAGACATCGAGGTGAAGCGGCAACTCTTCACCAAGCTCGAGGCGGCCTGCACGCCGGAGGTGGTGTTCGCCACCAACACCTCGTCCATCTCCATCACCGAGATCGCCGCGGCCTCGGGCCGCCCCGACCGAGTGGTGGGCATGCACTTCTTCAACCCCGTTCCGGTCATGAAGCTGGTGGAGATCATCCCCGCGCTGCAGACCGACCCCGCCGCGGTAGAGTTGGCGACAGCGGTCACGGAGAAGCTGGGCAAGACCGCGGTGCCCTGCAAGGACACCCCGGGGTTCGTGGTGAACCGCATCCTCATCCCCATGATGATCGACGCGGCCCGCGTGTTCGAGTCGGGCGTGGCGAGTGCCGAGGACATCGACACGGCCATGAAGCTGGGGGCAGGTCTCCCCATGGGACCCTTGGAGCTGATGGACTTCACCGGCGTGGACATCGCCTACCACGTAGGAAACGTGCTCTTCGAGTACACCAAGGAGCAGCGCTTCAGTCCGCCCACGATCATGCGTAAGATGGTCAAGGCCGGGCACCTGGGGCGCAAGACGGGCAAGGGCTTCTACGACTACACTCAGAAGAGCTGAAGGCACACGCCACCGTATCGATCACGCACACAACACACGCACGATGAGGGGGATGTCCGGATGATGAGAGACGCCGCACACGAAGCGATGAGCAGGGGCGAATTGAAGAAGCTGCAGGGTGAGCGTCTGACCACCCTGGTCAAGAGGATCTACGAGAACGTGCCCCTCTACCGGCAGCGTCTGGACGAGGCGGGGGTGAATCCCGCTTCGGTCACGAGCTTGGACGATGTCTCGCGCCTACCGTTCACCTACAAGCGCGACCTGCGCGACACCTACCCCTTCGGGATGTTCGCCGTGCCCCTCAAGGATATCGTGCGCATCCATGCTTCCTCGGGCACCACGGGCAAGCCGACCACGGTGGGCTACACTCGCGGCGACATCGACGTGTGGGCGGAGATGATGGCGCGCTCCTTCGCCGCGGCCGGGGCCAGCGAGGACGACGTCATCCAGAACGCCTACGGTTACGGCCTCTTCACCGGCGGGCTGGGCGCGCATTACGGTGCGGAGCGCTTGGGCGCATCGGTGATCCCCATCTCCGGCGGGAACACCCAGAAGCAGCTCATGCTCATGCAGGACTACGGCTCCACGGTGCTCTGTTCCACGCCGAGCTTCGCTCTCTATATCTGGGACGTGGCCGGGGAGATGGGCATCGACATGGCCTCCCTCCCGTTGAAGGTGGGCGTCTTCGGCGCCGAGCCCTGGTCCGACGCCATGCGCCGCGAGATCGAGCAGAAGCTCAGCATCAAGGCCATCGACATCTACGGTCTCTCGGAGATCATGGGCCCCGGCGTGTCGTGCGAATGCGCCGAAGCGCAGGCGGGGCTCCACATCAACGAGGACCACTTCCTGGCCGAGATCATCAACCCGGACACCGGAGATCCGCTGGCCGACGGTGAAACGGGCGAACTCGTGTTCACCACGCTCACCAAGGAGGGCATCCCGCTCCTCCGCTACCGCACGGGTGACATCACCCGTCTGAACGTGGAGAAGTGCGTATGCGGGCGGACGCTGGCCCGGATGGACCGCGTGTCCGGCCGCTCCGACGACATGCTCATCATCCGCGGCGTCAACGTGTTCCCGAGCCAGATCGAGTCGGTGCTCCTCATGTCCGCCGAGGTGGCTCCGCACTACCAGCTGATCGTGGAGCGGCAGGGTGCGATGGACATACTCGGGGTGGAAGTGGAGCTCACGCCGGAAGTGTTCGGCGAGGCCAAGGACGCCGTGCTGAAAGCCGACGGTCGGATCGCTTTGGAAGAGTGGGAAACGCTGAACACCCTCAAAGCCAAGATCAAGAACAACATCAAGGACATCGTGGGAGTCACGGTGAGCCTGGAACTCAAAGAACCGGGCGCCATCGAGCGGAGCGAGGGCAAAGCCAAGCGGGTGATCGACAAGCGTCCGAAGTAGGCCCGCGGGGGCGCTACGAAGTCGGGTCGG
>Ga0209347_1000257_pt1 | contig 144976 bp, 113 predicted proteins | sample AutmiccommuBRH23_FD_187382 | JGI IMG/M metagenome (GOLD analysis project Ga0209347, IMG submission 187382) | Deep subsurface microbial communities from Mt. Terri, Switzerland - Autotrophic microbial communities BRH/23 (SPAdes) (version 2) | ecosystem: Environmental > Aquatic > Deep subsurface... | reverse complement strand
TGGAGTCAAATGGCTACCATCGGTGCTGTATCTTAAGCTTCTAACACTGTCTGGATTATTTTTGCCTTTATATGCTTTAAATCTCAATTTGTTTGCTGTGATGCAACGCACCAAACACTATTTAAGGATTGAATTGTATGCTAAACTTTTTATTATACCAACGATCCTTATTGGATTCTTGTATGGCATTGAAGCTTTGATCGTCATGATTGTAATAAGTTCTATAGCTTCCTATACCATTACGCTCGTTTCGATGAAGTGGCTGCTCAATTATGATATTCGAATTCAATTCTCGATGGTTCTGAAAAGTATTTTATTCTTCAGCAGCGTTATTCTCTGTGGATTTTTGATTGACGAGTACCTTGGGTTAAACACGTATCTAATGATGGTAATCAAAATTGTATCTGTTTTTGCGTTTACAATTCCTTTTCTCGTTTTCGCTTTCCCAAGCCTATTACTTAAATTGTTAAACATCATAAAAATAGACTAACCATGATAGCTTCGATAGAAAATACTATTCAAAACGCTAGAAATCCATGGAATATAAAACTTTGACATTTAAAATTAATATCCATGGTCGATAAGCAAATTTATTTTAGCGCTGTCATACCGCTCTACAATAAGGAGAAAAGTATAGCCAACACCATTAATTCAGTATTGGACCAAACCAATCCGAATTTTGAACTGATTATAGTAAACGACGGCTCAACAGATGGCAGTTTAGAAGTTGTTCAATCATTCAACGATGACCGTATCAAGATTATCGATAAAGAAAACGGAGGTGTCTCTAGCGCACGAAATCGGGGGATTAAGGAGGCAAAGCATGAGTGGATTGCTTTTTTGGATGGAGATGATTTATGGGAAACAAATCACCTAACAACTATTGCGAACTTGATGAATAAATATTCTCAAGGATATGTGTTTGTTTCCAACTTTTACCGGCGATTTAGTGATAAAAAGCAAGAACTTAATAGGGATGATTTAACAGAAGGAGTGATTGATAATTATTTTAAAGCTGCGAGAAAAAAGGCAATTATTAATAGTTCTTGTGTCACAATCAGTAAACACGCGCTGATAGGTGTTGGAATGTTTGACGAACGACTTAACCGCGGGGAGGATATTAACCTGTGGTGTAAGTTAGCGAGGAAATACCAAGTTGTATACACCCCTAAGGCAACAAGTATTTACATACTTGAAGCTGAAAGTAATAGTAGCTCATTCATTCCAATTCCAGAATCCACAGGAACATATCATATCTGCCTAGAAGAATGTGTTAATAGGGACGACTATTTATTCCAAATTAAGCGAATCATTAGATTATCATTGGCCTACCTCCTCAAACACAGGAAAATAAAGTATTTTTTAAAAATGATTAAAAGATATAAATAATGGGTATTGAAATTTTAATTGCCGGTGACTTTTGTCCAATAGGAAGGAATCAAGAGAATTTTGACTCAAATGACTTTGGCGCCGTATTTAATGGTTTTGAAACAATCGCAAAATCTGTCGATTATGCAATCGTTAATCTGGAATGTCCGATAACCCGTGCAACAAAAAAAATAAAGAAGACCGGGCCTTGTTTAAGATCAAATGAGAATGCATTAAAAGCTTTAAAATATGCTGGTTTTAATTTATTGACTTTGGCTAATAATCACATACTCGATTATGATGAAGAAGGTGTCATTGACACCATTGAAAAGGCAAGTGAATTCGGTTTTGATTTGGTTGGAGCGGGGAGAAATATATACGAAGCTGGTACACCTCTTATCAAATCTTTTGGTAATACTAAAGTTGGATTTTTGAATCTTGCTGAAAACGAGTTTTGTGCTGCCACAAATGCTACGGCGGGCGCGTATACGTTAGACTTGGTTGATAATTTCAACAGGATTCAAAGTTTAAAAGCGCAATGCGATAAAGTGATTCTAATTTATCATGGTGGGAGAGAACATTATCAGCTTCCGACTCCAAAATTAAGAGAGCGGTTAAGATTTTTTGTTGATGTAGGAGCAGATGGCGTCGTTGCACATCACACGCATTGTTTTAGTGGGTACGAATATCACAATGGAAAACCTATCATCTATAGTTTGGGGAACTTCGTGTTTGACTATAAAAGGAAATACCAGCAAGGCTTGTGGACCGAAGGCATGGCAGTTAAATTAACTCTCGAAGATGATATAAAAATCGAATTGATACCATTTAAACAAGGTCAGACTAATAATCCTGGAATTCAATTTTTGAACGAAGAAGAAATAACCATGTTCGATAATCGAATTTCGTTGCTCAATAAAGCTATAAGCAATGATGATATTTTTTATAAAGAATGGGCAGCATATATCAAGACTCAAAGGTTGTTCTACGAAAGTAGTCTAACCGTTCAGAATAAATATTTAAGAGCAGCGATCACCAGAAAATGGATCCCAATGTTACCCTTTTCAAAATCCCATAAGCGATTGCTACTAAATTTATTTAGATGTGAGAGCCACTCCGAAATTTCACAAGAAGTATTACAAAAATATTCAAAGTAATTGTGTTCAGGGATCATCCATGAATAGAACAAGATGATTAGTTTGTCGATTAAAAAATATAAATTGAGCACGGCTGAACAACTGATTGTTGGCAGCATGATTGTGTTGCCCTTTACCTTGTTGCGTTTTGGTATCATGGGGCTTGGCGAGGTCTTCTTTATTTTGTTATTTATCTATACATTGATTCGTCCGATTGTGGCAGACTGGTTATCGTCGTTTCATTTTTCGCGCTTTTGGGTGGCTTATTTACTCGTCAGCTTCATCGGATTCTTGTACAATGTGATTTTTTTAGACCATGCAACCGGCACCGTTGAAGGGATGGTATTTGACTGTGGCGCCTTTATGATGGTATTGATGGCTTGCTTCTCCCTGGAAAATTTAATTAAGCGAGGTAAAATCAACACGTATGCGATTCTTCGGAATATATTTTTTACATCCAGTATCGTGATGGTTGCCTTATATGTGGCAAGCTTATTTACTGATTCTATTCTTGGCTTATCATTAAAGTACCACCATTATTTTGTTCCACTGGCCAATAACTTACACCAGATCTCCATGTTTTTGGTTCCTCTCCCTTTTATCGGGCTGAAAATTTTTGCAATAGAAAAAAAACGGTGGATAAAACTACTGGTTGTGTTTTTAATTCTAATGGATGCCTATATGGCCTTCAGTACGGGGTCTACGAAAGCCTATCTTTCGATCTTTTTAGGCATTTTTAGTTTCCTCATCTTGCATATTTACTTGACGTTTTCGAAAGAATTAAGAATTGTTCTGTTTATGTTGGTTGTGATTCTTTCGGGGACTGGAATCATAATATTCATAGGCGGAATCAAAGACTATTTGATAGAATATTTTACTACCAACGATTTAGGCGGTGGTCGCCAAATGTTGTATAACGAAGCTATCAATATTGCCAAAAAGTCTCCAATCTTTGGATTAGGAACAGGCGCCCACATTTGGACAGAAGATAAATTCTCAGATGCTCACCAATCATTTTTAGCTGCTTTTCTTCATGCTGGGTTGATCGGTGTTGTGCTGCTTGTGAATCTTTTTTACAAATTACTGAGACGAAATTTTAATGACCCCGCTCTCTTCGCTGCTATTATCGCTATTCTGTTATATGCCTTGGGGGGTGATATTTTGAGGCGGTTACCCATTTGGGTTTTTATGGTACTTCTATTTTATTACAACAAGAGAGACGAATATTATTTTAAACAAAGTAACAAAATCCGTCTGCTGGCAGCTTTGAAAGCCTTATCATCGAAATAACGAAAAACCTTACTATGAATAAACACACACAACGCATCGCAATCATAAGCAATGAGCAAGGGGCACGACATTCCGGGTCTTGGACAACAGCCTGGAAAGAATACTGCAACGAAAACGGATTGGATCACCAGGTTTTTCCCGGTTATTCTTTGAACCTGATAGATGAAATTCGCAACTACGATATTTTGCTCTGGCATTTTAGTGGTTACCGCTTTCAGGATATGCTAATGGCACGCAGTGTGATCTACTCTGCAAAGGCGATGGGTTTAAAAGTCTTTCCAGATTTTGAGGATGCCTGGCATTTTGATGATAAGCTGGCTGAGAATTATTTGTTACAAGCAGTAGAAGCCCCGCTTCCCAATTTTTATCATTTTTTCTCTTTTAAAACGCTACAGGATTGGTTGAATGATCATCAGCAATTTCCGATTGTCGCAAAGCTAAAGAATGGCTCGGGTTCGCACAATGTGAAATTGATTAAAAACAAATCGGAGGCTCTGGCCTATGGAAAACGGATGTTTGGAAAGGGTTTTAGCAGTACGCCAAGTTTACTTTTTAAAGCAAGCTCTAACATTAAATCGAGCCGCTCAGTTCGCACCTTTATTAACCGTGCGAAACGAATACCGGAATTTCTCCGCACCCTCAATGGAGCAAAGGAATTTCCGAATGAAAAGGGTTATGTTTTTTTCCAGGAGTTCATTCCGAATGATGGATATGATATTAAGATTGTTGTGGTCGGCGATAAATTAAGTTTTATTGTTCGCAATATCCGAAAAGGTGATTTCAGGGCTTCGGGTGGCGGTGATCTTTTTTTCGATAGAAAATATGTCACGCAGGATATTATAGCTAGTGCATTTGCAGCCAGCGATGCCCTAAACTTTAAATGTATGGGTTATGATTATGTTGTAAATAACGAAACGGGAGAACCCAAAATAGTGGAGATCAGTTATGGCTTCTCTCATACAGCCTTACTTCAGGCTGGAGGTTATTTTGACAGAGAGGGCAATTGGCACGAGGAACCTCTAAATGCACCTTATGAAGTTTTAAATAACCTATTGAAAGATGAAGCCTAAGCTCCTGCGCATCACTACCGTCCCGGTATCGCTAAAAACCTTGCTAAAAGGGCAACACCGGTATATGAGCCAGCATTTTGAAGTGGTGGGCGTCTCGTCGCCGGGCGAAGCCTTACAAGAGGTGGCGGTCAACGAAGGCATCCGCGTGCGTGCCCTGGAGATGACCCGCAGCCTGAGTCCGCTTCGTGATTTGCGTTCCTTGTGGCAGTTGGTTAAACTCATCCGGCAGGAAAAGCCCCAGTTGGTGCACACGCACACCCCCAAGGCGGGTACGGTGGGCATGCTGGCGGCCTGGCTGTGCCGGGTTCCGGTGCGCCTGCATACGGTGGCGGGCCTGCCTTTAATGGAGGCTACGGGCCCCAAACGCGTGCTGCTGAATGGGGTGGAGAAAATGACCTATGCCTGTGCTACGCGGGTGTATCCCAACTCGTTTGGCCTGCGCGACTTTATTGTGCAAAGCGGCTTTTGCAAGCCGGGCAAACTGCATGTCATTGGGCAGGGTAGCTCAAACGGCATCGACACCGCCCATTTTTCGCCGGCTGCGGTCAGTGTGGAGCAGCGCGAACAAACCAAACAAAGCCTGGGCCTGGCTCCCGGCGATTTTGTGTTTGTGTTTGTGGGGCGCCTGGTACGCGACAAGGGGATTCAGGAGTTGGTTACAGCATTCGGCATGGTACACAAACGGTTTCCACAAACGAAATTGTTGCTGGTGGGGAATGAAGAACCCGAACTGGATCCCTTAACACCAGAAACCAGAGCCACCATCAGAAAGCATCAAAACATCATGTCCACCGGCTATCAAACCGATGTGCGTCCGTTTCTGGCGGTGTCGCACGCGCTGGCCTTTCCCTCGTACCGCGAAGGTTTTCCCAATGTGCCCATGCAGGCTGGAGCCATGGGCCTGCCGTGTATTGTGACCGATATCAACGGCTGCAACGAAATTGTCACCGACGGGCACAACGGCCTGATCATTCCGCCCAAAAATGCGGAAGCGCTGGAAGCGGCCATGATCCGCTTGCTGGACGATCGGGCCTTGACCCAACAACTGGCTTCGCAGGCCCGCGAAAGCATCGTGTCGCGCTTTGAGCAACAAGGGGTGTGGGAGCTGATTAAGGCCGAGTACGACAAACAATTGGAAAAAGCTGGCATGAACGTATGAGCTTACAGATTGCTTCACTCCGCTACGCTTCGTTCGCAATGACGGGAGCTATAATAGCAGACAGATTGCTTCACTCCCTCCGGTCGTTCGCAATGACGGGTTGAAGCAAGCCACGAGCGTCATTGCGAGGACGATCCGGCAGCTGCCGGACAATCTGTTGCGAACAACACCCTTCGTCATTGCGAGGAGGCGCAGTGCAACGGAGCCGACGAAGCAAACTGTAAGCTTACAGATCACTTCGCTGCGCTCGTGATGACGGGACTTATAATAACTCACAGATTGCTTCGCTGCGCTCGCAATGACGGCATTGACAATTTGGAACTTGGAATTTGGAACCTGGAATTTGGAATTTGGAATTTAATAATCATGTACAAAACCTTTTTTAAACCCCTACTCGACTTTTTGCTCAGCCTTACCGCTGTGCTGCTGCTCTCGCCTGTGTTGGTGGTATTAACCGTTTTACTGGCTGTGGCGAATGGCGGTCAGCCGTTTTTCTTCCAAACAAGGCCGGGGAAGAACGGCAAGCTGTTTCGCATTGTGAAGTTTAAAACCATGAACGACAAACGGGATGCTTCCGGCAACTTGCTGCCCGATGCCGAGCGGCTCACCCGCGTGGGGCAGGTGGTTCGCAAAACATCGCTGGATGAGCTGCCGCAACTGCTCAACGTGCTGAAAGGCGATATGAGTTTGATTGGTCCGCGGCCTTTGCTGGTGCAATATTTACCGCTCTATTCGCCGGAGCAGGCTCGCCGGCACGAGGTTCGTCCCGGCATTACCGGCTGGGCGCAGGTCAATGGCCGCAATGCCATCAGCTGGGAAGAAAAGTTCCGGCTCGATGTGGACTATGTCGACCAGCTGTCGTTGGCGATGGATGTCAAAATCATTTTAAAAACCATCAATAAGGTGTTTAAACGCGAAGGCATCAACCAGGCCGGGCAAGCCACCATGGAAGCATTTACGGGGGAGAATTGAGGGGATTGTTTGGAATTCGGATCTTACGATTAAATTAGGGATTCAGATGGATTCCGTCAGATGCCAGGGGCATCAAATGTTTATAGCAAATGCAGGGAACGGTTGCTACGACCCCAGCCGGGGTCGAATCCTTTCCGCTTTTTGAACGATTTATAAACATGGAAATCCTCCGGATTTATTAAAAATCATGCGCTTATGGGGCAATGTTTGATTCAATAAAACAAATTGTGATTACGCCCTGAAAGGGCAGGTTAAAAAAATGATCATTCGACCAAACATTTATTTGCCCTTTCAGGGCGCACAAGCCACGGGGACATCAGTTACCCCAAGGCGACGTTACACTTGGCCTTGGGCTGAATTCAATTGGGCTTTCAGCCCGAAGAACAGCCGCAAGCAACGCACCGTCATGGCAAGGAGGCCAACAAATGCGCGGTTAAAAACCACGCCACCCGGGGAACAACGCCCCGAAGGGGCAACTCATTTCAGCCCAATGGCATCGCCTTGGGATATCCAATGGAACATGTTATTTTTACGCCCTGAAAGGGCAGGTTAAAAAACAAGGATCATGTATTTATACGGAGCAAGCGGCCATGCCAAAGTGATTGTGGATATTTTGAGATCAGCGAATATCCGAATCTCGGGCTTATTTGATGATAATCCGGAATTAAAAAGCTTACGGGATTATCCCGTTTTTCAGGAGTTCAAGCTGGATCGGCTGAACGGAGAACAACTGCTGATTTCTATTGGGAACAACGCGATCCGCATGTGTATTGTGGATACCCTGCCGGCTGAAGTGGGCTATGGCCGGGCGATTGCTTCAAGTGCTGAGATTTCGGACGATGTCCGGATTGGTGAAGGCACGGTGGTGATGCAAGGGGCCATTATTCAGTCGGGTTCAACCATCGGAAAGCATGCCATTGTAAATACGCAGGCCTCCGTCGATCATGATTGTGTGCTGGGAGATTATGTCCATGTGTCGCCACATGCCTGTTTGTGTGGCGGCGTTACCGTGGGTGAAGGGACGCAGATCGGAGCCGGGGCCATTGTTATTCCCGGCATTAAAATCGGCAACTGGTGCATGATTGGCGCAGGAACCGTGGTTATCCGCGATGTTCCTGATGGCGTGACGGTGGTTGGCAATCCGGCACGGGTGCGCGGGTAGCAGGTTTTTGAGTAGCGTCATGGCGAGGACGATCCGCCAGCTGGCGGACAATCTGTCTGCTGAAAGATCACTTTCCGTCAGTGCCAGGACAGGCTGCTACGCTCGTGATGACGGAAATCATAATAGCTTGTAGATTGCTTCACTCCGCTACGCTTCATTCGCAATGACGGGGTATGGGATGGCGGACAGATTGCTTCTCCCGATTGCTCGGGATCGCAATGACGGGTTGAAGCAAGCAATCACAAAATAGAATAACAAAAAAACACAATAGATACATGAAGGAAAGAATATGGTTATCATTGGCCCGCATGGGGGGTCACGAACAAGCATTTGTACAAGAAGCATTTGACACCAACTGGGTGGTTCCGCTGGGGCCCAATGTGGATGGCTTTGAAAAGGACTTGGAAGCCTACCTGGGCGAAGACCGGAAGGTTGTGGCCTTAAGCTCGGGCACGGCAGCGCTGCACCTGGGCCTCATCATGCTGGGTGTGGAAGCGGGTGACGAGGTGATTTGTCAGTCGTTTACCTTCGCGGCCACGGCCAATCCCATCACCTACCTGGGGGCTACGCCCGTGTTTGTGGATAGCGAAGCCAATAGCTGGAACATGGACCCGGCCTTGCTGGAGGAAGCGATCCGGGATCGGAAGGCCAGGACGGGGAAGTACCCCAAAGCCATTATTCCGGTTCACCTGTATGGCATGCCTGCCCAGATGGAGGCCATCATGCAGGTGGCCGCACGCTATGCCATTCCGGTGTTGGAAGATGCCGCCGAAGCGCTGGGCTCGGAGCTGAACGGACAGAAGTGTGGTACGTTCGGACATTTCGGGGTGCTGTCGTTTAATGGCAACAAGATGATCACCACTTCGGGAGGGGGCGCACTGATTTGCCGGACCAGCGAGCAAGCCGCCAAAGCCAAGTTCTACGCTACCCAGGCCCGCGATCACGCCCCACACTATGAGCACTCGGAGATTGGCTACAACTACCGCATGAGCAATGTGTGTGCAGGCATTGGCCGCGGACAGATGTTGGTGCTCGATGAATTTGTAACACGCCGACAAGCCATCCACCAACACTACCAGCAAGCACTGGAAAGCCTTCCCGGCCTCACGGTGATGGACCAGCCATCAGAAGTTTTCGGTTCGAACTTCTGGCTCACCTGCTTGCAGGTTGATCCGGAGCAGGCAGGTTTCGACCGCGAAGAACTTCGCCTGGCACTGGATGAAGCCAACATCGAATCGCGCCCCCTGTGGAAACCCATGCACCTGCAACCGGTATTTGCCGACGTGCCCTACTACGGCAATGGCGTGGCCAGCCAACTGTTTGATCAGGGCCTTTGCCTACCCTCTGGCGCTGTCCTCACCGATGCTGACGTGAACCGGGTGGTGGAGGTCATCCGCGGAATGTGTCAGGTAAAGGTGTAGGCAACTTGTCCCAATTCATTGGGGCGGAAGGGTGAAGGAAGTAGGCAGCCTGCCCCGACACCTCGTGGAGCCTGCCCCGATCCCTCGGGAGCCTGCCCCGATCCCTCGGGGTCACAGTGAGCAGGAAGAAGTCGCAATTTCCAGTGGCAGTGGGCAGTCTCAGTTGGCAGGATGCCGTCACCCGGGGGCCGCACCACAGCAAGTGGTTGGATTTCCTGCCCTTTTTCAAAGGGAAGGTGTCCCGATTCATCGGGACGGAAGGGTGAAGGTGTAGGCAGCCTGCCCCGGTTACTCGTGGGCCTGCCCCGACACCTCGTGGGCCTGCCCCGATTGCTCGGGGTCGCAGTGAGCAGCGGGAAAACCGCACCACCCCGGCGAAACGTCTTGGGGATAGCAAACAACCAAATCACGTTCCCCTTCCTGGTGGCTTTGCAACAAATCAAGTTTTTAATACCTTTGATTTATGCGTTTAACACAGTTTCAAATAGACTCGATCAATAAAATTGCCGAAAAACATTTTGGGAAGGAAACGACTGTTTATTTGTTTGGTTCCCGTACCGATGATCGCAAAAAGGGAGGAGACATCGACTTACTCATCAACAATACCAATGAAGAAACATTGACACTGGAGGCAAAAATTCGCTTTCTGGCACAACTCAAAGCGACAATTGGTGACCGGAAAATTGATGTCGTTTTTGATAACGACACGACCCGGAAAAAGGAAAATTTCTATCGTTCCATTATTCGTCAAAAAGTTGAACTATGACCAATGACAAAAGAGATCAATTGGATGAGGCCCTTCAGCTTTGTGCGATACATAGCGAACGAATGAGCTTCGCCCATAAGAAAATCAAAAAGCACTTTCCGCTCGACAAAGCGAAATACTTGCAGTTAAAACCGGTAGAATTGAGCTTTTTTGACCAATTAATTTTTCGTTTTTCCAAGATGCAAGACAGCATGGGCGGAAGGCTGTTCCCGGCAATCCTTGAAAACCTCGGCGAAGAAATAAGCAGCATGCCCTTTATCGACCGGTTGTCAAAACTCGAACAACTGCATATTATTTCGAGCGCCGATGACTGGATGATGCTTCGCGAAACAAGAAACACGATTACACACGAATATCCGTTTATTACCGATGAAGTCATTGAGGGCCTAAACCTCTTGGATAAGCATTATAAGTTAATCATGGAGATTTGGGGGGCAATTGTAAATTATTGCCATACCCGTCTGCCGCTTGCTGGTCCGTCCGGCCATTGACCGGCAGAACAACTAATGAAGGTTTCCGAACGACACAGGCTGGTCGGGATTTGCCATCCCGACCTTGTTGACCGGGGATTTAAAATCCCCAACGAAATGTTTAACCGCTACGCGGTAAAAGGGCATGGAGGGGATCACCGGCTACAATACCATAACCGCTACGCGGTGAAAACCGGCTAACCAATGCACGCTTAAAAACCAAGCCACCCGCAAAACGCACCACCGCAAGTGGTTGGATGACGATGCTCAATGCGTCATTGCGAGGAGGTACGACGAAGCAATCTGTTGAGGGTAACACCCCCGCCAGTGGTTGGATTTCCTTCCCTTTTTTAAGAGCCGGTCCCGAATTTAGTTCGGGAGAAGGTGTCCCAATTTATTGGGACGGAAGGGTCAAGGATAACCACCTCCCCCTGCGCTGCGCTTGGGTACTCCTTCCGTCAAAAGCCGGACAGGCTCTTGAAAAGGATAACCACCTCCCCCCGATTCTCGGGAGCCTGCCCCGATCCCTCGGGGTACTCCTCCTTGAAAAGGAGGAGAAAGCGCTTCGAGCGGCGGGAGTAAATGAACAAAAACAGATAACTGATAACCGATAACCAACTGAAAACCGACAATTATAAACGGTGTGAAAATAACCAATGATAAATAACCAATAAACAGGGAAGAAACCCGAGAACTGATAACCAAAATAAGGCGAAGGCACAGGCTCGTTGATGCAATTATGAAAGCATCGGCTTGCACACTCAGCTTGAAAAAAATAGGTATCTTTGATAAAAATAACGCACCATGAAGCGTATCATCATTACACCCAAAAGTAAGCAATCAGGAATTTTCCTAAAAAAACTGCTGTCAAAGCTTAGCGATGTAAAAAGTATTGAAATCGTTGAAGAAAACGAAGAAGTGCCTTTTGCTGTGTTATCTGAAAGTTCACTCGAAAAAGAGTGGAACAGCGAGGAAGATGATATTTGGGATGCCTGGAGTGAAGAAAAACTTAAGAATACCCGGAAATGAATTTTGCAAAAGGTGATATTGTTATCATTCCTGTCCCATTTACCGATAATAAAGGATATAAACTCCGGCCAGCCGTTGTTATTTCTAACGACAGGGTTCATCAAACCGGCGATGTCATGATTGTTCAGATCACCTCAAAGTTTAAGCAAGATAGCCTTAGTATCGCCATTACAAATGAACATGTTACTGAAAACTTACCCGCAAAAAGTTATATTCGGGTACACAAAATATTTGTTCTTGAGCAAAGATTAATCAAAGGCAAAGTATCAAGCCTCAAAACCGCTAAATACAAGGAATTAATTCAACGAATCAACCAAATCATTGAGTAATTGATCTGGGAGCAAAAGACAATTGGGCTAAAGCCCCTAAAATCAATAGCATTCCCTAATCCACCAGCTAAAGCAGGTGGCAAAACAAACAACAAGTCGCAGTTGGCAGGATGCCGTCACCCGGGGGCCGCACCACAGCAAGTGGTTGGATTTCCTTCCTTTTTTCAAGAGCCGGTCCCGAATTTAGTTCGGGAGAAGGTGTCCCAATTTATCGGGACGGAAGGGTCAAGGATAACCACCTCCCCCGGCGCTGCGCTTGGGTACTCCTCCTTGAAAAGGAGGAGAAAGTGCTGCGAGCTTACAGATTGCTTTCCGTCAAAGGCCGGACAGGCTCTTTTTCAAGGATAACCACCTCCCCCCGATTCTCGGGAGCCTGCCCCGATCCCTCGGGGTACTCCTCCTTTTTCAAGGAGGAGAAAAGAGCGCTTCGAGCGGCGGGAGTAGATGAACAGAAACTGAAAACCGACAACTGATAACCGACAACTGATAACCAATAACCGACAACTGAAAACTGATAACTGATAACCAATAACTGAAACTCAAAACTCGAAACTTTATCTCTGAAACGATTAACTTTAAACCCAAAACCCAAAACTAATTCCCATTCAAAACATCATGGACAAATTAATTCAGAATCAATTCAAAAGGTACAACTTACCCCGTAAGTTGGTGCTCGTCATGGATCTGGCCCTTACCCTAACATCGCTGGTGATGGCTTACGTACTGCGATTCAATTTTCATATTGAACAGATCTCTTTTTCCGACGTGGTGATTCAGCAGCTTTTTGTTGTGGCCCCGGTGTATCTGGTGGCCTACCTGTGGAGCGGCTCCTACCGCGGCATTATCCGGCATTCATCCATCCAGGATGCCACCCGGATGGCAATGGCGATCAGTTCGGCTACCGGAGTAATCCTGCTGGTTACCCTGATCATGCGAATTACGCCCTTAACCTTACGCATGGCCATCCCCTATTCGGTGATTCTAATCCATGCCATGATTACCTCCGTTTTCCTGATGGGCTTTCGGATACTGATTCGCGAGCTATACGAAAGCTTCGTCAACCCCAGGAAAGACCTGAAGAAGGTGCTGATCTTTGGTGCGGGAGATATGGGACAGATTACCAGCCGGGTGCTGGAGAACGACCGTATGTCGCCCCTGACGGTGTATGGTTTTATTGATGACAACAGCGCGCTGGTGGGCAAACGGCTAAAAGGAAAGACCATCTATTCGGAAGACCAGGCCTTTGACAAGGTGATTCCGGAGAAGGAAATTGAGGAAGTGATCTTTGCCATTGGCCGGCCAAACATCCTTAAAAGCCGAAAGAAAGCCTTTTTCGATCGCTGCCTGGACTATGGCATCAATATTCGTGAAGTGCCTCCGGTGCGGGAATGGATTGATGGACAGCTCAGTTCATCGCAAATTCGGGATGTAAAGATTGAAGACCTGCTGGGCCGTGATCCCATTTGGCTCGACCAGCAAGCTGTTGCCAACGGACTGCGCGATGAGGTGGTGCTGGTGAGCGGTGCGGCAGGCTCCATCGGATCGGAAATCGTTCGCCAGCTGATGAGCTTCCAGGTGGGTCAGCTCATTTTGCTCGACCAGGCCGAGTCGGGCCTATACGACCTGCACAACGAACTGTTGGCCAGCAATCCCAATTGCCGGTGCGAAGTGGTGGTGGCCAGTGTTACCGTCGCATCGCGCATGCGCAAGTTGTTTGAGAAGTACCGTCCGGCCTACGTGTTTAACGCGGCGGCCTACAAGCATGTTCCTTTGATGGAGGCGCATCCGAGCGAGGCCATCCGGGTCAATATCGGGGGTACCCGACTGCTGGCCGACCTGTCGGTGGAGTACGGCGTGAAAAAGTTTGTGATGATCTCAACCGACAAGGCTGTGAATCCCACCAATGTGATGGGCGCCTCGAAGCGGATTTGTGAGATTTACATCCAGTCGCTGGCCCAGTTAGGTAAGGCCGGAACGGAGTTTATCACCACCCGCTTTGGCAATGTGCTTGGATCAAATGGATCGGTGGTGCCGCTGTTCCGCAGGCAGATTGAAGCGGGCGGCCCGGTGACGGTGACCCACCCCGATATTATCCGCTATTTCATGACCATTCCCGAAGCCTGCCAGCTGGTGCTGGAAGCCGGTTTTATGGGCCATGGCGGCGAGATTTTCGTGTTCGACATGGGTGAGCCGGTGAAGATTTATGACCTGGCCGTGAAGATGATCTCGCTGTCGGGGCTGAAACCGGGTGACGATATCCCCATCGCCTTTAGCGGCCTGCGCCCCGGCGAGAAACTATACGAAGAGCTGCTGGCCGATGAGGAAAATACCCTGCCCACCCACCATCCGAAAATCAAACGCGCCAAGGTTCGAAAACATCAGTTCGAAATTGTGGCACAGGCCGTTGATGCGCTTCAGAAAGCTACACAAAACGAGTCGGACCTGGAGCTGGTGTGCCGCATGAGAACACTGGTTCCGGAGTTTGAACCGCAAAACCCGGAGTTTAACCTGTGTGAACGAGCTGTGAATCGAGAATAACCGGGAAGGGTGCTATTTTGCGTCTTTACAGCTCACTTTCTATGGATCAATTGATCTTATTGCAGGAAATGCCATGTGAATCGAAGCCACGAATTGCCCAATTCTTTATTTAAACACAGATTCGCCAAGCCTCAAGATAATAGAAGTTGCGGAACGGTCGTCGGCTGGCGGATTTCATCACACGGGAATTGCTGACCGGGGTGGGTCAATCTGAATTCATTAGGATTCGATGAAGTTTTTTGAGTATTTTCAAAAAACAAAAGCGCTTAAATCATTGAATTTAAGCGCTTTTGTTTTAATATGAATTTCGAAGTGTGCCCAGAACAGGGGCACGAATTACGAACTCAACACGCTTAAATCCAGAATCTTACCTTGATGTGATTTTTGTGGCCTCGATAAATCACCTCCAACAAAATTGAAGAACATTATTTGTACAAAAATACAAATTGGTCGAATTGGAACCAAATCTTTCGCCATTCGCCTTCATGTTGATCATAATTATATCGTTGAAGTGTTTTGTCAGAAAGGATTCATTATTGTCCTTTGAGAATGCATAAATCCAGTTCAATTTAGATGTGACTTGGTTCAATAATCGCCTTTTTCCATATTCCCTTTGGCAGGTAGTTCTACTCTTAGCTGAGGTACCTTAAGAACAATAACAAATAATAAAAGAGCGCCTAAATCCTTGATTTAGGCGCTCTTTTATTTTCAGATAAGCATGAAATCACTTAAATAAGGGTAATCTTCACTGAAAACGACTCAGATTGATACGCGTATTTTCGACAAGAAGCTTTCGGAGGATAGGAACACATTTTAAAGACGAAATTGAATGGAGCATAGCCTAAAAAGATGATTCAGACAACGATTGATTTTAGCATCACCTGAGAGTAGATAATTTTATCCAACAGAATAAAGTGGATAATTTTTCTAAATTTGCTGGGCCAAACCGAAACTGAAAAGAGATGTATCTCAATCAGGCCAATACCTTTAATGAGATTTATACTGCCTATTATAGGAAGTCCTACCTGTATGTAAAATCGTACGTTCATGATAATATGGCCGCCGAGGATATCGTGTCTGATGCCCTGATTAAATTATGGGAACGGATGAAAAAGGAGGCGGTAGCTCCTGTCAGCCCTTTTCTGTTTTCGATCTTAAAAAACAGTACACTAGACTATTTGAAACATCAGACCGTAAAACGGGATGTTCACGGTACAATCGGAAATGCATTGACCCGGGAGCTGGAAATCAGAAAGACATCTCTTGAATCCAGTGACCCCAATGAAATTTTCTCCAAAGAAATACATCATATTATTCACACTACGCTCCAAACTCTTCCTGAAAGGACGCGGGAAATATTTCTATTAAGCCGTTTTGAAAATAAATCGCACAAGGAAATTGCAGCATTATTTGACATTTCAGAAAAAGGGGTCGAATATCATATTTCGCAATCAATAAAGGAGTTACGATTATCCTTAAGTGATTATCTTCCGCTCATTGGATTTTTTTCTTTCCTGAATTAAAAAAAGATCAAGAATCGACTAGGGATGCTTCAGCTTCAATCGTTCTGTTAGTAGTTAGCGGAAAATTTAAAATGCTGCTACAGAAAACTAAACGTTTCTAGCATGGAAGAGCTTCTTTTAAAATATATCAATGGGGATTGTACTGACGAAGAAAAGGTGACTGTATCCACCTGGCTGGATTCTGACCCCGAAAATATGAAGGAATACCTTGCGATTCGAAAGTTAAACGACATCATGATTTGGCAAACAGATGAAAATGTTGTATCCCTGAAAAAGTCCAAAGAGCAATCAGCTGTAGGAAGAAGAAACAAATACTTTATCGAAGCCCTGAAGATCGCGTCCATTTTCGTAATTGCATTTTTAGTGGCCCACAAACTCCTGCCTGGAAATATCGGACAGAATGTCGAAACCGCGATGCAAACCTTGCATGTTCCTGCCGGGCAACGTGCCGAAATTACGTTGGGAGATGGGACTAAAGTATGGCTCAATGCTAAAACCACAATGACTTTCCCCAACCAATTTTCGGAAGATACACGCGAAGTGAAACTCGACGGCGAAGGTTTTTTTGAAGTGACCAGCGACAATTCGAAGCCATTTGTTGTTAGCACGGCAAAATACGATGTCAAGGTTTTGGGAACAAGGTTTAACCTGATGGCCTATTCGCACGCTGCGAATTTTGAGACCTCGCTTCTGGAAGGTGCTGTTGAAGTACTAAAGTCAGGGAGTTCGTCCGGATTTATGCTTAAGCCGGATGAACAGGCATCTCTCAAGGAAGGTAAAATGGTTATTAAGTCGATACGGAATAAAGACCGTTTTCTCTGGAGAGAGGGGATTCTCAGTTTTGACAATGCCACTTTCTCCGAATTAGTCAATCAACTGGAGCTGTATTTCGACCTGACAATAGAAGTTAAAAACACTCGAGCTCTGAATTATCACTGTACCGGAAAATTCAGAACAAAAGACGGAGTGGAACACATCCTGAAAGTACTTCAACTGGAAAACCAATTTTCTTACACGATAGACGATAAACGGAATAAAATAACCATTGAATAGACCAATAAACTAAAAAAAGATATGCTTATGAAAAAAAGAAACTGACGCAAAAAAAAACCGGAAGGCGCTTACAACACCGACCGGCCAATGGTCGATACCTGACCTGCTCGCTAAAACAATTCAAGTATTAACAACCAAAAAACAAATGTATGAAAAATTATTTGTCAGAGGAATTCTTTGACTCCGCTAATCAACTAACACGAAAAATGAGGACAACATGTATTTTGCTATTCGTTTTTGCATCGTCGCTTTTTGCAACTAATGTTAACTCTCAGGTTGCCAAAGTGAATATTCACCTAAAAAATGCCCCTCTTATACAGGTTATCAGGACGATCGAAAATCAGACAGATTATCTTTTTGTGTATGACAAGAATGAGATTGATCTGACCCAGCAAGTCAACATCAATGCAGAAGACCAATCGGTTACTGAAGTACTCACTCAAATATTCAGCGATGCGAAGGTGGAATATGGTATGGTTGGCTCAAATATCGTTTTAATGCCTGCCAAATCATTTTTGCAGCAAGACCAAACCATCTCAGGCCGTGTCACCGACTCCTCCGGTGAACCGCTTCCGGGAGTTACAGTGCTGATCAAAGGGTCCACCCAAGGAACTATCACTGATGGAGACGGGAATTACTCGCTTCCAAATGTTTCTAGAGATGTAACGTTGGTATTCTCATTTGTAGGAATGAGGAGCCAGGAAATTTTGGTTGGAAACCAGTCAATGATTAACCTATCGATGGAAGAAGATGCCATTGGTATTGAGGAAGTTGTTGCGATTGGATACGGAACGCAAAAAAAGGGATCAGTAACCGGTTCTGTTGCTTCGATCAACTCAAAAGACCTCACGACAGTGAAAGCATCGAATGTAACCAATACTTTAGCAGGAAAACTTCCCGGCTTAAGGGCGGTACAACGTAGCGGGGCTCCCGGCGATGATGCGGCTTCGATTGATATTCGTGGTTTTGGCAGCCCTTTGGTCATCGTTGATGGTATCGAACGTGATTTTCGCCAAATTGATGCGAATGACATTGAATCGATCAGTATTCTAAAAGACGCCTCTGCCGCCGTTTATGGTTTTAAAGGGGCAAACGGAGTTATTCTCATCACCACAAAAAAAGGAGCTTTAAGTAAACCGGAAATCACTTATTCGTCCTACTACGGAATCCAAAAAATAACCCGTTATCCCGACCTTTTAGATGGCTACGAGTATGCTACAATTTATAATGAAGCACAGCAAAACGTAGGCGTAAATGCTCCTTACTCAGAAGAAGACCTCTCCAATTTTAAACAAGGGATTGGGACGACTAATTGGTGGGATGAAGTTGTAAGAAATTCAAGTCCCCAAATGTATCATCATGTTGGCATATTGGGAGGGACAGAGAAAGTTAAATACTTCTTCTCCTTTGGCCTAACTGACCAGGAAGGCATGTACAAATCTAAAGACTACAACTACAAAAAATACAATGTCCGTTCAAATATCAGTGCTGAAATTGCACAAGGCTTAACTGTCAACCTTCAGTTGAGCGGGCAACTGGACAATCGTAATAAACCATACGAAGCTGATCCACTCTCTCGCAGCATTCAAATGGCAAAACCGGTATATCCTATCTATGCCAATAACAACGAATTATATTGGCAAAATCCGGGAGACAAAGGAAACCCGATGCATCTTTCTTCCATCGACAATGTAGGTTATGATCGACGCGATCGCCGGGAATTCAACGGCACTGTAATTCTTGAATGGAAAAATCCTTGGATAAAAGGACTTGCAGCTAAAGCGCTGCTGGGATACGATTATAGAAATACATATACACGCAGGTGGTATAAGGCCTACAATGAATACAACTATAATGCTTCGACAGAACAATACGTTGTACAAGCAAGCCACAGTATTTCAGAGTTGACAACAAACTCAGCAAACTACTTCAAACCGACTCAGCAATACTCGTTAACCTACAATAATACATTTGGAAACCACAATTTTGGAGGACTTCTTCTCTGGGAAATGTACGAAGACCGAAACGATTGGCTGGAAGCATATCGTCAATTTACCGTAAGTGCAATTGATCAAATTAACGCCGGCGACAACATCAACAAAGATAATGGAGGAAATGCCTCTGAGTCTGCACACCAGGGACTGGTCGGACGCATCAACTATGCTTTTGCCAGTAAATACCTGGCAGAGGTAAGTTTTCGCTATGATGGTTCATATAAATTCGATCCTGATGCACGATGGGGATTCTTCCCTGCAATATCTCTGGGATGGAGAGTATCTGAAGAATCATTTTTCAAGGATGCGCTTCCTTTTGTTGAAAATTTGAAAATCAGGGGATCTTATGGGAAAGTAGGAGATGAAGGGGATTTCAGTGCCTTCCAGTATTTAAGCGGTTATACCTATCCAAACGGATCCTATGTGTTGGGAACTGCAGGTGTGTCAAACGGAGCGGTTGATAAAGGGATGCCAAATACAGCACTTACCTGGTATGAGTCGACCACTGCTAATGCTGGTTTCGAGGCTTCTGCTTGGGACGGATTATTATCAGCTGAGTTTGACTATTTTATTCGAAAAAGAGACGGCCTATTAGCTACCCGCCAGTTAACTTTACCGACCACATTCGGACAAAGCCTTCCTCAGGAGAACCTAAACTCCGATAAAACAAGAGGATTTGAAATTGTTCTTTCTCATCGTAATAAGATCAGAGAATTCACATACAACGTAAAAGCCAACTTCTCGACAACACGCGAACTATACAACTATATTGAGCGTGCGGCATCAACCAACATGTATGATGATTGGAGAAACAATACCAACGATCGCTACAAATCGATTAGCTGGGGGAAAATTGCACTTGGACAATTCGAGTCCTATGAAGAAATTTTAAACTCCCCAATACAGGACAATAATGGAAACAAATCGCTATTGCCAGGTGATATTAAATACAATGACGTAAACAACGACGGGATCATCGACGGTAAAGACGACCAACCTATTGGACAAAATGCTACACCCAGAATGTACTATGGCTTAAACCTTTATGGTGAGTACAAAGGAATTGATTTAACATTGTTCTTTCAGGGAGCAGCCGGTCACGATGTTTTCATTGGCGGCGATTTTCTTGATCCATTGATTCAACAGGGGCTGGGTAACGGTATCACACTCTGGATGGATCGCTGGCACCGGGAAGATCCTTCCGATCCATCAAGCGTGTGGATACCCGGTGAAATGCCAGCCGTGCGCCCAACAGGCTATTCGGCCAACCGGGCTCAAAGTACATGGACGCTGCACAAAGCAGATTATCTGCGACTAAAAACAATCGAAATTGGATATACGCTTCCGTCTATTTGGCTGCAAAAAGCTGGCGTAGAAAAGCTTCGAATCTATGTTAACAGTTTAAATACGCTGACATTCACCAGTAACAAGGGAATCATGAAGTATATGGATCCTGAAAATAGTTCGTCAGACTTGCGATACTATCCTCAAATGAAAACATTCAATATCGGTGTTAACTTATCATTTTAAACGAAATAGAACTTAGCAATATGAAAGTCTTTAAAAATATATGTACCGGATTAATTCTACTAAACCTCATATCCTGTAGCGATTTTCTGGACAAAGAATCATTCGACATAATCACCCCGGAACAAGTATGGCAGGATCCTGCACTTATTGACGGTGTAATGGTAAATCTTTATGACGGACTTCAACTGAATGATTTTAACTATTGGTTTTGGGCTCAGTGGAGACTGATGAACCCAACCTCGCTCTCGGATGAGGCGCAGGGATCATTCCAGAAGGACCCAATGTTCGACAATGGGAATGCTACTTTTACTTACCTTGATGACTTGTTCGAATTAACATTTTCCGATATGTACAAGAAAATCAGAAACTGTAATAATATAATCGAGCAACTGGATAAATCAACCGTCTTAACAGATAAAACTAAAAACTTGTTGATGGCTGAAGGTCGTTTTATTAGGGCAATGCATTATTTCGAACTGGTAAAACGATACGGTGGTGTCCCGCTAATTACAGTTCCGCAAGAGTACAGCGCCGACCAGCTGGATGAATTAATGTTGCCACGCAACAAAGAAGTTGAAATTTATGACTTCATTGTAAATGAATGTAACGCCATCGCAAATGATCTGCCTGTCGCCCGGGAAGCATCTGCAAAATACAGAGCGAACAGAGGAACAGTTTTGGCTTTGTGTTCAAGAGCCGCTTTATATGCCGGATCAATCGCTAAATACGGCACTGTTCAACTGGACGGACTTGTTGGAATTCCGGCTTCGGAATCAAAGCGCTTTTTCCAAGCTTCTTACACTGCATCAAAAGCCATTTTGGATTTAAATGCTTATTCCTTATATGATCAGGATGGAGATAAGGCTGAAAATTTTACCAATATTTTCACCAAATCAACTGACGGAGAAAATGGTGAATACATTTTCCAAAAACAATTTGATGTATCAGGAGGAAAAGGACATGACTGGGATAAACGGAATGCACCATTCTCTTATCGCCAAGGTGGCTGGGGATGCGGCATGGCTCCAACATTGGAAATGGTTGAATCCTTCGAATACACCGATGGAAGCGAAGGAACACTCAAGTTGGAAAATGCTGATGGCTCAAAAAGAAGATTTGACGATCCGTTTGAACTATTCGCCAATAAAGATCCACGTCTTTTTGCGTCAGTGTACTTACCCGGTTCCCCATGCAAAGGAAGTAAAATAGAATGGATGCGAGGAATTATTGTTTCAGAGAATGAAGAATATATGGCCACCAGCCAACCAGGTGGTAGCAATTCGGTAGTCATCAATGGCGTAACCTATAGTACATCTGGAAAAGATGGTGGTGCAGATGCTGGTGACGCCTCAAAAACCGGTTTCTATCAGAAAAAATTCTTCGACGAAACACTTACCGATGTCAACATGGGAAAATCGGAGACACCATGGCCTGTTTTCAGGTTGGGTGAGATCTATCTGAATCTGGCTGAAGCTTGCATGGAGACCGGAGGAAAAGACGACGAAGCATTAACGGCAACTAATAAAATTCGCAACCGGGCAGGCATTAAACCACTCACCTCGGTCACGCTCGATAAAGTGCGCCATGAAAGAAAAGTGGAACTTGCTTTTGAAGGCCATCGCTATTGGGATTTGAAACGTTGGCGCCTGGCCGACAAAGACGTCTCACAGGGAGGTTTGAACGGTTTTAAAGGCAGTGCGTTGTATCCATGGTACGATATCCGCGACAATAAATACATTTTTGAAATTGGCAAGAACCCTCCAAAGCAAACACGATTCTTCCTCGAAAAGAATTACTACACAAAAATTAACAGCAGTGATATGAATTCGAATCCTCAGTTGATTCAGAATCCCGGTTTCACCAACTAAAAATTTAGATCATGATAGTGTCTATAAATATGAAAAAATCAGCTATTTGGCTTTTGGCTATAATTGCATCCACATTGGTTGGCTGTAATGAACTGGATAATTACGATGCTCCTAACGGCGGTATCTACGGTAAAATCCTCGATGCAACGACCAACGAGCCAATACCACTTCCGGTACAGGGTTCCACGGGGGTTATAATTAATCTGTTCGAGCAGAATACGACAGCGACAAAATCAATTGACTTTTATGCGAAAGATGATGGAACGTATGCAAACACCCAGGTTTTTAACGGCGACTATAAGGTAGTGGTTAATGGCCCTTTCATTGAAACTGCGGAGCGAACCGTTTCGATTAACGGGCAAACCGAGTTAAATTTTACGGCTACTCCATATGCACGAATCGACATTTCTGCCTCAGCATCAGGGAAGACAGTAACGGTTCAATACAGTGTTAATCCAACAAATCCTGGCTTAAGCGTCACTGACGTATATGGATACTGGAACTTTGCTCCAGGGATTGATAACAGCGGCAGCAATTATGCCGAAAAAGTAACCGTGCATGAAAATTCAGGTGAAATTACTTTCGATCTGGAAAATTCAACAACATTTCAGTCAAACCTTTATAAAATAGCAGATAACGGGAATAAAGTCTATTTCCGTGTTGGAGCAAAAACAAATGGAATCATCAATTATAGCAAGATAGTTGAGATTGCGCTGTAGTCTACTTACAAGAGGCATATCATTTTGATATGCCTCTTCTTAAAACTGATATAACACATGAATATTTTACAAAAGAATTCCAGAACGGCTTTGGCTTTAGTCGCCATCCTGATTCTGAACATCATGGTGGGTTACGCCCAGAAAAAGTCCGAACAAAAATGGAAATTAGGCGAGTTCATTCGTCCTGAAAACGCTGCTCCGGTTATCACCCCCAACCCGGATAGTAAATTTTACTGTCAAATGACAGAAAATAGCATCGGTTGGGAGGAAAGCGATACATTTAATCCGGCAGCTGTAGTTAAAGACGGAAAAATTTGTGTTTTATACCGTGCCGAAGATAACTCTGCAACGGGAATTGGTAGAAGAACATCGAGAATCGGCCTGGCAGAAAGTACTGATGGAATTCATATGATAAGAAGAGATACCCCGGTACTATATCCTGCCGATGATAACATGAAGGAGTTTGACTGGCCCGGAGGTTGCGAAGACCCACGGGTTGCTGTAACCGAAGAAGGAACTTATGTAATGGCTTATACTTCGTGGAACCGAGAAGTTCCCCGCCTTTCTATTGCCACATCAAAAGACTTGATTACCTGGGAAAAGCACGGACCAGCATTTGCTAAAGCGTATGATGGACGTTTCACAAACATGGCCTCAAAATCCGGATCAATTGTTACTACTCTAAAGAATGATCAGTTGGTGGTTACCAAAATCAATGGGCAGTACCTGATGTACTGGGGTGAACACCAGGTTTGTGCTGCAACATCTGACGATTTAATTAATTGGTATCCCGTACTTGACGACCACCAAGAGCTAAAATCATTGATTGCACCACGCAACGGCTACTTTGACAGCGCATTAACAGAATGTGGCCCTCCTGCCATTTTAACCGACAATGGAATTCTGATGCTATATAACGGGAAAAACAGTAAGGGCGCAAACAGAGATAAAAGATATACTGCGGGAGCATATTGTGCCGGACAAGTTCTATTCAGCAAAGATGAACCTTACAAAGTTATTGCCCGTTTAGATCAGCCATTTTTCAAACCATCTGCTGATTTTGAGAAAAGTGGACAATATGTGGATGGAACTGTCTTTATTGAAGGATTGGTTTACTTCAAACAAAAGTGGTTTCTGTATTATGGTTGTGCTGATTCAAAAGTAGGGGTCGCAATTTACGATCCATCAAAAGAAGATCAACTAAAAAGAGAAGAAACTGAATAACTGAAAATGAATGCTATGTACGCTTACTCAACATGCAAAATAAAATTTTTATTGCTATTTTTCCTTATTGTCTTATCGGAAGTGAATTACACAGCCTTTGCCTTACCGGTTAAAAAGGAAGCAAACGTCATTACCTTAAGTTCTCATCCAAATGAAGGGAAAGCTTATGAGTGGCAAATGATGCGTGTCAGTAAACTCGTAGAAGGAGGAGAAGCGGTTTCGCGATTAGAATTTAATACGAAGCTATGGCAACCGGCAATTGTTCCAGGAACGGCATTAAACAGTTTGGTGGCAAATGGTGAATTTCCTGAACCTTATTTTGGACAAAATAATAAGCGGGTGAATCATCTTATCCCTGATATTGCGGACGTTGGTCGTGAATTTTACCATTTCTGGTATCGAACCACTTTTTCGGCTCCCAAAGATTTTAAAGGCAAAAAAGTTTGGATCCAATTCGACGGTGTGAATTACATTGCAAATATTTGGTTAAATGGACATCAAATTGGCAGCGTAAAAGGAATGTTTTTACAGAAAAAATTCGATGTTAGTGATTACATTATTCCGAATGAAGAAAACTGCCTGGCCGTTTCTGTCGAACCGGTTGAGTTTCCGGGAACGATTCAAAGTCGGAAAAAGGAAAACGCAGCTCCGAACGAAAACAAAAATGGCGGCGATGGTACAATCGGAAAAAATGTAACGATGTTGATGACGGCCGGATGGGATTTTACGTTTCACGATGGCATCCGGGATCGCAACACTGGAATTTGGCGCGATGTAAAAGTATTTGCTACAGGTCCCGTTATTCTCGAAAATCCGTTTGTAAAATCGAGTCTTCCTATTCCTGAATTAACTCCGGCACGCGAATCAATTTCGGTAGAAGTTTCTAATCAGAGCAACAAAGAGAAAATCGTGGAGCTTCATGCCGAGATAGAAAATACTTCAATCAGGCTCCGCAAAAATATTCTTTTAAAAGCAGGTGAAAAGAGAAAAGTGGTTTTTGCTCCAGAAGAATACAAGCAGCTGGTAATTGAAAATCCGAAACTTTGGTGGCCAATCAACAAAGGCGAACAGCACCTCTATACTTTAAATCTTACGGTAAAAGAAGATGGACAATTTTCGGATAATATTTCTAAGCGATTTGGCATTCGCGATATCCGTTCTGACCGAGATACACCCGATCAATCGCGTATTTTTTACGTCAACGGAAAGCGGCTTTTTATTCGTGGTTCCAATTGGATTCCCGAAGCGATGTTGCGAACCTCGAAAGAACGAATCTATGCTCAACTGCGCTACACTAAACAAGCCGGAATTAATATGCTCCGGTTATGGGGAGGCGGCATTAGCGAATCGGACTACTTTTTCGACTTGTGTGATGAAATGGGGCTCCTCGTTTGGCATGAGTTCTGGATGACCGGCGATACTGATCCTCCAATTGATACAGCAGTCTATTTCGGGAATGTTCGGTCCACAATCCAGCGAATCCGAAATCACCCAAGCCTGGCGTACTACGTTTCATCGAATGAACAGGATAATATTTTAGACATTAAACCTATATTGAACAGCCTTGATGGAACCCGCGGCTATCAATTTCAGTCGGAGTGTTGTGGGGTACATGACGGAAGTCCCTATAAGTATGAAAATCCGATGCAATACTATGATAATTCGGCTTCGAGTCGCGGCAGCCGGATAGATGGTTTCTGTCCCGAATACGGAACTGCATGTCTTCCGGTGATAGAATCATTGCGAAAGATGATGAATGAGGATGATTTGTGGCCCGTTAACAATGACACTTGGGACTATTTGGACGGAAATGGATTTCATAACATGACCAGTAAATACCATACTGCTATTAATCAGTATGGTGTATCAAAAAACAGCGAAGAATACGCAGAAAAAGGACAGCTGGTCGGCGCCGTGGCTTACCGCAGTATTTGGGAGAATTGGAACTATAACAAGTATGAATATGGGGATCGTTTTGCATCTGGAGTCCTGTTTTGGTATCACAATAGCCCGGTTCCTCAGGTATGCTCGCGCCTATGGGATTGGTACCTCGAGCCAACAGCTGCATTGTATTTTGCACAGGATGCTTTGGAGCCTCTTCATGCACAATTCGATTTTCTAAAAAACACGGTTAGTGTTTACAATGATCTGTATCAGAACTTTGAAGGGATGCGGGTGAATTTCCGCCTGCTGAATATGGAAATGGAAATAGTAGTGGAACATGACACCCTCATCAACCTAAAGGAAGATGCGGTGGCCAACGATGTTCTAAAAATCGATCTTCCTACAGAAAGGTTGAGTCCGGTTCATTTTATAAAATTGGAAGTTTACGACAAAGACGATAATTTGATATCTGACACCTTTTACTGGCGCTCTACAAATGAATACGCAGGCCCATGGACCGTTGGCGGACCGTTGCATGGAGGTTTTGAAAGCTTGGCTGAGTTGCCAAAAACTACCCTGAATTACGATCTAGAAAAGAAAACTGAAAATGGAAAAACAATTTACACCGTTCATCTAAAGAACAAAACAAATAAACTGGCCTATTTTAACCGCTTGAAATTGGTCGATCAAAAAGATAACAGTCTGGTTTCCCCTGCTTTTTATAGCGATAACTATTTTTCGTTGTTACCGGGAGAAAGCAAAGATGTGAATATTGAATGTCAAATAAAAAATACTGATTATCAAATTGTCTTGCAAGGGTTTAATGTTGATCAGTTTATTCTAAAATAAATAGGCGTATTTTAATCACCACATGAGAGATAGGGATAAAATGTACTGGAATTACATCTACATATGCAGGACTATTGGCCATACATTGCTTCTGTGCCTGAAAGTGCTGGAAGAGTCCTGAATCCCCTAAGACACAGAGTTAGTTAAAAATACGAGTGTCGTTGACACTTCCGATCAGGAATATCAAAAGGCTGATAATAAATAGATTGATAATTTATTTATGTGCGAAGAGTTAATCCTGACGCCTTTAGTGATTGAGTCTCCTAAAGTAATTCAACCAGTAATTTAAATCTGAAGATGGTTCATAACATCGATCTGCACAGAATTTTTTCGATTATGCGGACATTCCACTTCCTCCGAATATCAAAGTGAATCATTCCTTAAACTATTTAGAGGAAGACTTTAAATTGACACATTTCAATTCTTTGCACCTATTATGAGTTCTGAAAGGATGAGCAATTAAATTGGAAATACTACACAATATTGAGATGAGATTAGAGAGAAATCATACTGACATAATTACAACAATTATTTCAATCCACTGAACGACAGACACTTTATGTATCAATAGTTAAAATCAGAACAATGAAAACATATTATCAGACCGCTACTGAGCTTGAAAATGGGTTCACTGGAAACCATCCTTTCTCTATAAATTTGCGCACCAAATCGAGAATTTTACCAATGGATATCTGTTGGCCTTAAATCATCTGAATCAGCTAGCGAAAGACATGGAGAAATCGTGAGAAAATGACACCGTCAATCTCAAATCAGGTCAAGATAGCGCTCCATATCATCGTTCGAAACAGGGGCGTTGGGTACGAATTTACTGACTGCGGTTAGAAAAACATTTACTTTCATGGGACCAAATTATACTGATTGGTATGTAAAAATAATGAGTTTTACATACGCTTACAAGAAAATCAGCTACTTTTTTAGTCTCAATTGGTTGTACAGGTCCATGTAGATTGCAAGTAGTTCTTCTGTATCCAGCCCATAGGTGAGACACCGGTCAAAGGCCAGCCCCAGAAAACAACTCCGGAAAAGTGTCGCATAATGCATGGGATCTACCTTTTTGATTTCTTTGGTTTCGATGGCCCGGGTAATCACTTTTTTCCAAAGGCCTATTTCGGCAAGGGAGTTCTGTGCCATGATCCCGGAAAAGTTGGGGTAGATGCGCGATGCCTGCAGGTGCAAAGAGAAATACTGCTTGTAGATATTCACCACCGACAGCGACAACATGCGAGACATAGTGGTGTTTATGCCCTTGATATACTCGTAAATAAATTGTTCCAAAGACAGGTCTTCCGAGAGGTCAAATTTTTCATCGGGATCCTGCTTTTTAATGATGTAGGTTTCAATAGCAGCATTAAATATCTCTTCCTTATTTTTGAAAAAGTAGAATATCGCGCCTCGTGTTTTTCCAACCGCTTCTTCCAAATCCGATATACTTACTTTTTCGTAGTTGTTGTTTAAAAACAATTTGAAGGCTTCTTCAATAATCCGGTCTTTTGTAGTCATAGTCGTATTGATCTGTTGATTACAAACTTAGGTAAAAACCACGATTTTAGGAAAGAACCCCCGGTAAAGTTTATTTCATGGCACTCGTGAATCTGGTATCCGGCCAATCATTTCGATTGGTTTTTGAAATTGCTGACCAGGCAAAAAAACCTTGCAAAATAACCCAAACGACCTTTATTCAGCTTTTGATCAAAAAATTTGACATTATTTTATATCAATTTGTTTGTTTATGTAATTTTATTTCATAGATTTGAAAACCGAACATGCGGTATGTGTTTCAAAAACGCATTTTAAGAACTGGCTTTTGCTAAGTGACCAACCTTTGGTGGGTCTTTTTCAACAGAATTTTGTTAAGCTATATTTTTTAAATATAAGAAAAACAGCTACTTAAAATTATTAAAACCAAGGATCAATCTTTTGATATTACCGTGAAGATACTGTTGGATTCGGAGAAGAATTTGGGGCATAAAAATCTTAACGATGAGCAGGAGACGGATGATCAAACAGGGAAAAAGCAGACTGCTTCCGGTTGGCCCTTACCATAGAGGCGAAAAGAAATGGTTTATCTTTTACCTGCGTCCCCGCTCAGAAAAGTTAGTTTATAACCTGCTCAGGAATCTCCATTACGAAGTATTTTTTCCAACGATCCGATCCTTAAGGGTTTGGAAAAACCGGCAGAAGAAAAGGATCACGTTGCCACTTTTTCCCAACTATCTCTTCGTTTACACCTATGAGCATGAACTATACAATATTGGATGCCAACCCCGGGTGGTGAACTATATCTCCTGCGATGGAAAACCAGCGACAATCTCTGCTCAGGATATTGCAGGCGTCAAGCGCATGGTGGGAATGGATAAAACGATCACTGTTGAAACAAGATTCACCAAAGGCGAACCGGTCAGGATCGTATCCGGCCCGTTAGCCGGGTATGAAGGCGTGCTGATCCAACAGAATGGCAGAACATGTTTTGGTATCCGCCTGGAGGCCATCAATTATACGGTTCTGGTCGATATTAGCCGGTCAGCAGTGGAAAGACGCTGACATGATATTGATGGCAACAGCCGCCCTGTTGAGTGCTAAGTTGATAAGTCGGGGGCCTGTTTCTCTGGGGCGTTGCGAACTTGATCTATTAAACGTGCAAAACGCGATATTGAATCACTTCCAATAAAGACTTCCGACATAAAAATATCTACAATTCATACGATTTTATTAAAATTTGAACCCGGGGTGGCAACTCCCCGGGTTCTGCATACACTATTCCCGGATGTTCTGGGGGATATTGGAGAGTTGAACCACATCATCGGCAACAGGTAAGATATAGTTGGGACTGCCAGGCTCCAGCTGGTAAAGCGTTCCGTCCAGGTTGCGGTAAAGGGTTGTGGCGGTGGAAGGATCCAGATTAAGCCGCCTTAAATCCATCCACCGGATTCCGCGAAACAGCAGCTCCTTTCGTCTTTCCAGCAAAATAACAGACAAAGCTTCCTGCTGGTCGGTAACACTTAGCGGACTATAGCTTCCCGTTTCATAACGGGTAACCAGCAGATCATTCAGGGTATTGATGGCTTCTTCCACCAGCCCTTGGCGGGCCAGGCATTCCGCTTTGGTGAGGTAACATTCGTCAATGGCCAGCCCGTTGAAGATTTGCAGCGAACCGTCGTAGCTTCCTTTAAAAGTATAGTTCCCGCTTACTGTCCGGAACCAGGCTGTCTTGCGGATATCATCCTCCGCATAGGAACGAAACAGGGTTGAATCCATAATCAGCCGCGAGCTTGCCAGGGTTGAGTAGCGGGTCATCCGGCTGTGAAAGATCACTTCGCTGTTGTACTGCTCCATCGGGTACGAGGCCCCGGTTTTAAGGCTGTTAAAGTCAATCAGCTCATAGCCGGCCTCAAGAGTCTGATCAGCATATTCCAGTGCCTTGTCGTAATCCTGCATGGTCAGGTACACCCGCGAGAGCAGGGCACAAGCCGCGGCTTTCACCGGCCGGGTTTTATAAGGATCAGTGCCCGGGAGTAGATCCAAAGCATCCTGAAGATCGGTCAGAATCCGGTCGTAAGTCTCCTGCACCGTTGCCCGGCCAACATGCACATTCAGATCAGAGGTCAGGCGTAAGGGCAGCCCATAGCCCTCGTTGGAAGCGGACTTGTCGTAGGGAGCGCAAAACAGCTGGGCCAGCTGGTAGAAAGCATGAGCGCGGTGAAACAGGGCGCTTCCTTTCAGCTGATCCCACCGGGCAGGATCAGCGGACGGATCGAGCTCCGCCAGGCCTTCCAGTACATAGTTGGCATAGAAAACCTGCTGGTAGCGATTGTTCCAATCAATAGACACGGAGCCTTCCCAAATCTCTTTGGCCCAGATATAACCGTTTTTCATGTACTGCGAGGACAGGCTGTTCCAGCGGTCAAACAGCATATAGTAGTCGTCCGATGACAGCTCGCCCATGCCGGGCATGTTGGCATTGTGGACATCAAAATAATCGAGCATGGCCTGCAAGTCGTCCAGGGTGGATGGAACGACCAGTTTTTTATCCGGTTTGCTTTCCAGAAAGTCGTCGCTGCAGGCCAGCAGGCCCAACAAAAACAGGATGAATAATGGTGTAATGTATCTCATAATTAATTAAAGTGTGATGTTAATACCGAATGAATAAGTTGGCGAAGCCGGGTACAACCGGAAAATATAATCCGGGTCCAGCCCCTGCTTGTTGGCCCGCCAAATGATACCGAGCTGGTTGACATAGCCGTAAACCGATACCTTGCTGAAGGGAAGCCACCGGTGCTTTGAGCGCCGCAGGTCGTAGGAAACATTGATATCCTGAAAGCGGATATGATCCCCTTTTTCCACCAGGATATCTGCATAGGTGTAGACAAAATCACGTGAGCTGCTGGTTCCTGCCACGGGCATCGACGGTACCTGGGTGAACTGCTCGTCGCCCGGCTTCATCCAACGCTCGCTGTACTCCTCATGGCCAATCCAGTTGTTAAAGAGCGCCGAGTAGCTCAGCGAAGGTCGGCGGAAATAATACCCGAACTTGTAGCTGATGGTAAAACCCACGGTAAAACCGCCCAGTCGGAAGTTGTTGCGCAGCGAACCAAAATCGGTGGGCAGCGCCGGGCCGCTGTAAACCAAATCCTCCAGGCTCAGGTTGGACAGGATGGAAGCGTAATCCTTGGTGACCTCCCCGTCCAGGTGGATCTGCGGGTCACCGGTCTGTGGATCCAGCCCCGCCCATTCCAAACTGTAAAGGCTGTAGCGCGGGTTTCCCGGAACAGGGGTGGCAATGGATGAAAAATAACTGGAAATCGTATTGCTCTCATAATCGTAACGGGTAATCTTGTTGGTCGCCTTGCTGTAAAGCAGCTGTGCAGTCCAGTTCAACTTCCCGATGCTTTTATGTACGTTCAGCTGCACATCCAGCCCCTGCCCCTTCAAGGCCGAATTATTGCCGATAAACTCGTTTCGCCCGCCCACACTGTAGCCGATGGTAGGATCCAGCGGTGCCCGGCCAATCAAGTCGTCGCCCCGCTTGAGGTAGTACTCAATACTGCCCGAGAGCAAATGGTTTTTGCTTTCAAAGTCAATTCCGAAGTTGACCATTTTGACTTTCTCCCACCGCAGGTTGGGGTTTGGCGGGGTCATCACCTGCACATAGGGCAGGCCGGTCACCGAGTTGGTGCGATAATAGCCGGTGGCATAAGCGGTCAGCGACTTGTTGACATTCCCGCTGTAACCATAGGTGTTTCGCAGCTTCAACACCGGGAGCAAATCGCGTAGCGGAAAAAAATCTTCGGAGCTGATCTGCCAGCCCACACCGGCTGACCATAGCGGCACGCCCTTGTTGTTGGCATCCACCCCAAACAGGTTGGATTCATCTTTCCGGGCACTGGCCGTAAGCATATAACGTCCCTGCAGCGTGTAAGACAGGTTGCCGTAGTACGACCGGTTACGATCGGTCAGATAAGTCAGGGACGACCGGTCGGGAATGGTGGATGTTGACCCTGTGGGCGAAAGCAGGTAGCTGGCGGTGTAATCCACCCGCGTGGTGGTCAGCAGCTCATCGCTGTAGCCATATACCCGGTCCGACAGCCCGGTGGTGCGGGCCTGGCGGACTTCCGTTCCGGCCAGCACACTGAGCCGGTGACGCTCACCCCAGTTCTTGTCCACATTAAGCTGGGCCCTGCCCGAATGCGAAACAAGGGAAAGGTAGCTATTATCCAGGATGCCGCCCTGCGGAACAGGAAACCGGAGCGTTCCTTCCCCGTCGGTGTAGGCATACTGGTTGATCAGGTTGCGTGTGTAATATGCTTCCTGGCTTTGATAATCACGAATATGCCGGTTCTGGTTTTCATATTGGTAGCGGCCCTCCACATTAAGCCAGGAAGTCAGGCGGTAGTTAACCGCGGTGTTGATCCGGATATCATCCGTTTGAATGGTGTAATCTTTGTTTTGCAGCTCCTGCAAGGGGACATACGACCAGTCAAGCAAACCATTGGCCTGAGCCTGGCTCACATAAGCGATATTGTAGTCACGAACCACCGCCAGCGGGTTCCCGTTGTCATCAGCCAGCCGGGCATAGGGATACAGGCCGTAAGTTCCTCCGCTGGTTATTGAGGCGCTTCCGCCATTGTTTTGTTCCTGCAGGCTGTGGACATACTGGATACCCGATGAAATCTCGAGCGAAGCCGTGGGGTGATAAGTCAGCATGGAATTGACCGTAACCCGGTCCAGCTCGTTTCGAACCAGGTTCTCCTGGTTTTGGTCCAGTCCGCCGCTTAAATAGTAGCTGATTGCTGATCCGCCTCCTTTCATGGAAAAGGAATGTTGCCGGTTGACACTGTTTTGGTACAGGTATTTACTAAAATCCCGGCGCACATCCAGCTGCCGGTAGCGGTCCAGCTGCGCCTGGGCTTCCGTTTCGCTGATCTGCCCGTCGCGGCGGGCAATCAACAGCTCGACCACCGACGACATGGCCGGCTGCGCTGAATAGTCTTCCATCCACGAGTAATAATTTTGATCAAACAGGCTTTGTTCCACATCAATAAAATCAGAAGCATTCAAAAACTGCGGGTTGTCGAACACATCCGGCTTGCGGCCAATGGTCACGCTGTTGTTGATCTGGATGGTCATGGGCTGCTCCAGACGTCCTTTTTTGGTGGTAATCACAATTACCCCGTTTCCGGCCCGCACGCCCCAGATGGAAGCGGCAGCGGCATCCTTCAAAATGGTGATGCTCTCAATATCGTTCGGGTTCAGGTTGTCCAGATCCCCTTCGTAGGGGAAATTGTCGACAATCACCAGCGGGCTTTCCTCCGACTGGATGGTGCTTTGCCCGCGAATACTCAGCGAGGGCGAACCGTCAAAGCGCCGGTCAAACAACAGGGCCGGGGTGATGTTCTCCAGCCGGCTCAGCACATCGGTGCTCACCGCCCGGTTCACCAGCCGGTTGTCGATGTGGTTGTAGGAGCCCAGGGTTTTATCCTTTGACAGGGTTTGGTAGCCCGTGGAGACCACCACTTCGCCGATGGAGACCACTTCCTGTTCGAGGTAGATGTTCAGCGGGCTTCCGTCATCAGGAGCATAAACCGTTTGCCGGAAATACCCGACATGGGACACATGAAGAGCGGTTTCACCGGCTGGCAGGGCTAGCTCAAAATGGCCGAGGCTGTCGGTTACGGCCGATGCCGAATAGTCAGCCGTGGTTATGAAAACTCCGGGGATTGCGTTTCCATCGCTTGAAAAAACAGTTCCCCTTACTTGCTTTAACTGGGCGAACGATTGGGTTGAAATCCCAATGCCGATTGCCAGCATGAATAAATAGCGTAATTTTTTTTGCATCATGAGGGTGTGAGTTTTTAGTCGTTTATTTGAATTGTTTAATCACCAGCATATCAATTTCGCAAAGCTCCTGATCCAGGGTTAACCCATATCGGTTCAGGTAGACCTTAAACCGGAGAATGTCCTTCTCGTTCGTTGGAAAGCTGATGTCGATGTCGGAGGTCATGCCGGTTCGGTCAATCACCGGACAAGGTTCGTTCTTGTACAGGCTGGCTACTGCCTGGTAGAAATTCTGAAAAGGCTGCTTTTGGTAAACCAGCCGACCAAAATCGTCGGTTGTAATTTTTGAAATGGGGCTTTTCGAAGCGAGTTTCTCCAGCGTGCCATGTTGTTTCAATACCCAACATTTTACCTGTCGCTTTTCAATGGTGCCACGCAGGTGATGGATGCCACCAAAGAAACGGTTTAAATCCTCCAGCATGAGCTCCCCGGCCTGTGCTTTTAAAGCGGAGGGAATAATCAACTCGTAGCAATAATACTTATCGCGGGCAGCAGGCATGTAGGCCGATACCTTTGGCGGCGGCAGCACTTCCTGTTTATCGAACTCCAACATGCACCGGTTGGGATGCGCCAAAACCGGATTCCCCATCTGCCGCACTGCTCCCCGATACAATTGCAGAACATTACCGTTCAATGCCCTGATTTTATATCGGTTCAGGCTATCGGTATACACCCCGCCGCCACCAATGCCGTCCAGATAACCGGTCATTACCGAGTGGTACTGTAAATCACCGTTCTGTCCGCCATTACCATCAATCAGTAAGGGCTTGGTCAGGTCGTAGTCAAAATTGCTTTTCTTTTCGGCCAGTGGCGTGGCGTTGGGCGAAAACCGGTCCCGGATGTTCTCGGCGGTGACTTCCGCTTCGCCGGTGATGGCCACCACTTTCCCGTCCCTGATCCACACCTCGTGGGGAACATGGTTGTGGGGAAACAGCCCGGACAGGGTTGTGTCTCCCGTTACCGAGGGCAGGCTAACCTTGCGGGCAGCAAAGAATTTGGCAATCATGCTTTTGTCTTGCGAGGTCACCATCAGGATTTGGAGCTGGCCATCAAACTCGCGCTGTAGCTGTTCGAACCGCGGGATGACTTCAATGCATGGATGGCACCAGGTGGCCCAAAAGTCCAGGATCAGCAGCTTGCCTTCGAAATCCGACAGGCGGGCGGTTTCCCCGGGATAGTTGAGCACATCCTTCAGCAGAAGATCAGGAACCGGGTCGCCCGGCTTTAAGGGACCAGACTGGGCCTGTTCGGGCGGGCTGCAATGCACAAAATGCAAAAGCATGCCGACTGTAAACAGGATTAATCGGAACGGAATATTGGTTTTATATCTCATACTCAGCTTATTTTATGGTTTTGGTTTCGTAAAAAGAAGATTGAACACAAAGACGCGAAGCCGCAAAAATCTTGTTATCCGGTAAATGTCTAAAGGCCTTCGTGAGTTCGTGCCTTCTCACCCTCACGCTCTCTCACCCTCTCATCTTCTCGCCAAGAGAAAAGGCATAGCAAGGCCAGGAAGCAGAAAATAGCATTCATACTTTTACAATTTTTATTTGTGTAACCGGAGGTTGGTGTTTCCCCAAAACCCCCAGGGTTTCGGAAAACCCTGAAGGTTTACAGACGGGCTTGTTGATAGATGATGCTCCTGAGTTTACGGAGCATGTCGCGGAAATAAAAAGCGTTTGAAACGAGGCATAACACATTCGTTTTTGGGGTTAAAAACTGTTTTGTGTCTCGTGAAATTGGGAGGCGGCAAAGCCGTGTGCCAAAACCGGGAAGTTCAGGTAAGGCCATAAAAAATGGCGTGGAACCTGACTTACCGAATTCAAGGTACTGGTATACCCAAAGGAGATAAGCAGGCCCACGCCAATATCGTTAAATATGACGTGAGCATCATTACTTATTTGTCTCTCCTTTTAAAAATTACCAGTTTTTGAATTCGAGACATTAAGTGCGAATGCTTCTAATATTTGTGTCAATAGAAGGATCGCAAAATTACATTTTTAAGATGTAATGTATTAGCAAATATAGTGAATTATTTATTCGATACAAATTTGTATCGAATGAGTTGAGCTTTTTTCTCAAATTTTACTTTATGAGAAAATATAATGAAGTAGAATTTGAATTATTGAACATTCAAATAGGTTGTATTCTGAGATTGGCTAGATTGAAGAAAGGGCTGTCTCAACACAATCTTTCATTACTGTTAGGATCGAACCCAACGATGGTAGGAAGAGTTGAGCGATCTGAGAATGTGTGTGGTTGGGATAAGATACTCTCAATGAGTCAAGAGTTGGATGTTGACTTTTGCAAGCTTTTCGAACTAAGGGGGAAGGATGAGCTGTTGTCCATAGTTGATGAGTCGTTTAAGCTTGAGGATAAACTTACTCAAGACAAGACGGACTACTACAGTTATCTGAAAATAACGATCAAGAGCAAATTTCGCCTACTAAAGAGAGAAAGTTAAATCTGATTATATTGGGGAATATGGAAAAACTTAGTGTAATGATCAGTTACGGTTTGACCCCACTTCTCCGAATTGGACAAAACCGATGCACGATTGGAAAAGCAAGAAATAAAACAATAGACGCGGTGCAGGCGCTTTCAGCACTGAAGGTCCAACTAGGACAAAATGGTACAATGAGTTTCGATTATTATTAAAAGGTGCTTTCAAGCCGTGCCCCTCTTTTTGCTCTTTTAAAGATGCTCGTTTTTGTAGTATCGCCTGTATGTGTGGTGATAACAGTGATTGATTTTAAAACTATTATACAAGGATGGGAAATAGCTTTAAAAAAGCAATTATTTTCATTTAATTTGTATAGGTTTCACTTTATCAACTTGACTGCATATTAAATGAATGATGAAATTCAATATATAGACATCAAATTGCTCGAATTTGATTTGGAAAATCCTAGAATTCCAAGATCCATAAAACAGTACGGGGATCGAGAAAAAATTCTAGAATGGATGCTAAGAAAAGAAAATATCACAGACTTGATGGTCTCGATAGGAGAAAAAGGATATTTCCCAGCAGAGCCAATTTTGGTAGTTCCCAAGAATGACAAATATATAGTAATTGAGGGCAACAGAAGATTCTCTGCAACATTCCTATTAAACGATCCTGAAAGTGCTCCGATACTTAAATCCAAGGTTAAGATAATTTCTGATGAAGCAAAAAAGCATCCCGATAAAATTCCTTGTTTGATATTTGATATGCGGGATGAAATTTTAGATTATTTGGGGTATCGGCATATAACTGGAGTTGAGGCATGGGATGCATTGGCCAAAGCTAGATATCTTAAATTGATTAGTAAGCAATATGGTGAGTTATCGTTTCATGAGAAAATAAGAACATTGGCGAAAATGATTGGAAGTACACCAGTTTATGTGCGCCAATTATTGCTGGGGTTAAGTGTTTATGAAAATATTGAAAATAACGACTTTTTTGATATTTCAGGATTAGACGACAGAAATTTTGAATTTGGTACATTTTATACAGCGATAGCTAAAAAGAATATTTCGGATTATATTGGTGTAGACCAATCGAAGGAAGATCCCGTTGAAGATATAAATATTGATCGTCTTGAAGATGTTACTAAGTGGATATTTGAGAAGTCACCGGAAGGGATTACCCGAGTCGGCGAGTCTAGAAATTTAGGAAAGCTAGATAAAATTTTAAATCCAAAGTTTTCAACGGCCCTTGAGGCGTTCAAGAAGGGTACCACTATCTCAGAAGCAGCGGATTTGACAGATGAAGCGGACTCGATAGTTGAACGAAAAATAACACTAGCTCTTGATAGTGTAAGAACCGCTTGGGAGTATTTACCGAAGTTGAAATCGCCGGACAGATTTGATTTGGATAAAGTAACCGAGATAAATCAATTTTTAAGATATATAAATAAGGCTATTGCTGAAGCCCGCAGTAAAGGTGATATGGATCTTTAACTTCCCATTACATGTTTAGAAATATTTTTGAGAAGCCATCAAGGAAAAATGATTTCTACCTTTTTACAGATGGACTTGAGTTATATTGTCTGGCTACAGACCCCAAGTCTGGTATACAAAAATCCTCCTATGAGCATGTGTTAAGACACGGAGAGGATTTTAATCCAGAAGAAAATGAAAGTGGTGAGATAAATGATCGAACAACAACGCTATGCGAAGAGATCTTTCAAGACATCCAGACTAGAATGCGAGTCTATAATGATTTATATCCATTTGAATATATAGAGGAAGAAGATTGCATTCGCCTGAAAGAAAATCTCACTGATAGAGGAATAGTCTATTTGGTGCTGTTGTGTACTGCAAATCTAAATAAGGTGAACGCTTCGAATAATTTTTTTACATCTTTTCTTGAGATCGCAGGTGTAAAAGTTTTGGAGCAGCTTTTCCCGAACGCAGAGGTGAGGCTATTTGGAAGTTCTAACTGCTATAGTGGATTAGTGACGGCCTTTAATGAGACAAAATTGAAAGATCGACTTTCTGCTCTATCCGTTTTTATTAATCAACCAGTAAAAAATCTGGATACAATTTTAGATACAGATACAGGCGATAAAGGACTAGATATCATTGCTAAGATTTCAATAAACGACGAATTATCTTCTAACCCATTAATTTTTGTTCAATGTGCATCCTCAAATGAAGAATGGAGTAACAAGCAAAATGATATTTCAAGAACTAGGTGGAGCCATTTTGTCGACTATAATGATACGTCCGTGTTAAACTTTATATTCATTCCTCAATCATTTCGCGACATCTCGAATAAGTGGTTCAATCATACTAAAATTATGACATGTGTCTTATTTGATAGGCATAGGATATGCTCGAATATAGGCTCTTATGATGTTTTATTTGAGACCAAGGCCTTTAAGTTAATAAGAGAAATAGTAGCGTAGTAATATGGGCAAGTTAATTTCTGTTTTTTCAGGGTGCGGAGGATTGGATTTAGGGTTCAAAAACGCAGGGTTTGACATTATCTGGGCAAATGATAATTGGTCAGGGACTTGGGAAACATATGAGAAAAATTTTCCAGAGACCCCGCTTTGTAAACAAAGCTTAAGTAGTTTAGATTTTGACAATATTCCTCATGGGGTTGACGGAATAATTGGAGGTCCCCCATGCCAAAGCTGGTCTAACGCGGGCAATGGTGGTGGCTTAAATGATAAGCGAGGAAAGCTATTCCTCACATTTATCGAGCTATTGAAAGCCAAACAGCCAAAGTTTTTTTTAGCAGAAAATGTAAAGGGCATGCTTTCGAAAAGAAATTCAAACGCATTATGTTTCATTAGGGAACAATTTGACAAGGCTGGTTACGTTGTTTATGAGAAGTGCCTTAATTCAAATGATTACGATGTTCCTCAAAATAGGGAAAGGTTGATTTTTGTTGGAATTAAAAAGTCAATAGATATTGACTTTAAATTCCCATGTCCGAAAGAAGATAAACTTACAGTGAAAGATGCGATTATGGATCTTATGGGTCTCGAAGTTGAATCTTCTGAGTCAAACCGCACCAATAAACAAAAATGTAGAATTATTAATCACGAATATTATAGGGGAGGGTATTCTTATATTTTCATGTCGAGAAATAGGGTGTTGAACTGGAATAAGCCGTCATTTACAATACAGGCTAGTGGAAGGCAAACATCTATCCATCCAATGGCGCCAAAAATGGTAAAAGTTGGGAAAGATATTATGATGTTCAAGCCGGGCTATGAGAATTTATATAGGAGGCTGTCTGTCCGTGAATGCGCAAGAATTCAGACATTTCCCGATGATTTTGAATTTTATTATAACAATCTAGATCAAGGATATAAAATGATTGGTAATGCTGTACCTGTTAATTTTGCCTTTCATTTAGCGAAATCGATAAAAGACCAGCTGTTTATAGATACAAAGTCGGATAATTTATTACAAATGCAGGAGGTTGAAGTTCGAGCAGAATAGAGGCTTGATGTTTAATTTTGCCCATGTAATATAAAGTTCTTCTTCTGCTGTCGGGTGATTGCACCTTGCTCATCAGGACATGCACCAAAGCTGGCAGTTTGCGGCTGGTGTGGATAGGTCATCCCGCCCTTCTAGATATGCACAAACTAGGCGTGCTGGTGGCTGGAATTTGCAATTCCGGCCTCTTAACTGGTGATTTGTAATCACCAAAAAGAAATGAGGCTGCGTGGTAAATCCGGAGAAAGCTGACCCCCTCACGGCCGGTAATTGGAAAGCTTCCGGCCTGGTACAGATCACAAATCGCATGCATTCACAGCTTTTTCTAAAAACGGGTTGGCTTTCCGGGTTTCACAAAAAAGCTGCCAGTCCGGTATACATAACGGAAAATACTTGCACACGTGCGGAAGTAAATTTCCAAAAGTACGCACGTAAATTTTCACACGGATGGAAGTAAAACTGCACACGTATGGACGCAGTACTTACAGTGTGTGAAAATTTGATTGCATACGTACGCGGGGTTATCACTCTTCTGGCAGCTACCGCGGCCTACGCCGGAATAACGCGAATTTAAACACCGAAGTTGTTGCCAGCCTAGTATTTCGGGGTTTTGTGCCACAATAAATGGAAGCGGTGCGGTTTGCCGGGTTAATAGCGGAACCGAGCCTTTCGAAAAAGTCAAGCTTCTTTTGGGGAAAAGATAAAGTACTTTTCCTGTTGAGATGAAGTACTTTTTGAGAAAAGATAAAGTACTTTTTCTGACAAGTTGAAGTACTTTTTTCAAAAGATACTCAGGATTTCCGGGAAAGGCCAGGAAGGATTTATAAGCATGCGGTAAATTCCGTCTTTACTCCTATAAAACGTCATCGATCTTTGAAAATTTCTCCAAAATGTTCGGAGAACTTTGAGAGGCCTGTTAGTGGTCCTGTTCCATTTTCGTTTTTCCGCTTTTCAATTCCCTGTTTTAATAGCAAAGCCATCGCGGCATTCCCAAACTTTCTGGTGGGAGTGCCAAACAAATAATCCATCGGATAAAATTATCCCAAAACAAATCGATACAATCTCAATTAACTTCAGTTGCAAACTGAACGACCTCCCTTCTACAAAAATCATTTCAGAAACGGCAGCCGGGCTGACACCGGTAATGTCCGTCAGATAGAAATGGTTTGATTCCTATTTCCGGTTTTTTAATTCATTCAGCATTCTTTTTAGTATGGAAGCGTATTCCCACATTATCATCGAGTTGGAAAGAGATTTGGAGCAAATTGCATTGACTTCTGATCATGTGTTGAACACCACCAGGCAGTCCATTCGAAGCTGTCAGTTGGCCCTGGTAAATTTGAGACGGATGGTTCTTGCCCGGGGTTTCCCGGATCAGGAATCGGAAATCCGCTTCTTTAAGGAGATTAAACCTCTTGCACATAGTCGCCTCCTGTTTTACCAAAGCCTGTTTGAAATTCAAAGCTTGCAGGTAAAGTACGACTCGGAGCGGATGAGACGGTACCTGGAAGCGAAGATTGACGAGATTCAACTGTACATGGAAGAACATGCGGCCAGCGTTCAGTACTACAATTGCGGATTTACGTACCTGGACAGTCTTTATTTTGTCCGGAATAACGATCAAATCCCGATCGAACTGAAATGCCTTGAAGACCCAATGGATGAACAGTTCAATACATGGCAGGACCATACATTCGCTGTGATAAGGGCAAACAACCTGTTGTTGGAATACCTAACCCAGGAGATCATCCGGCTTGAGAACCCGGAACAAGCCAATCACCCAATGACCTTAGCCAATCTTGCCTGGACGGGCCATATCATTGATCTGGTGGAATTGCTTTACGCCCTGTCTTCCGCCCGGGCGATCAATAACGGCAAAATACCCATCATCGGTCTGGCGAAATTATTTGGTTCGATCTTCAACATGGACCTTGAGAAGGATCTTTACCGGTATTTTTCGGAAATCAAGCAGCGAAAAATTGACCAGACCAAGTTTCTCGAACATTTAAAATCCTCGCTTCAGCAAAGAATTGACGAAAGCATCTGATTACGCGGCGAATACCGTTCCTGACTACTCGATATCTAACAATATAAAACACCCCACCTGACAACTACTTGATAACAAATTAATTTTGAAGCGTGCAAATTTGAAGTGATATCAAAAAGTACCATTCAAAATTAAACGTTATGGCATCAGAAATTTTAACCACCGACGATCTTCGCGAATTCAAAATCGAATTACTGGAAGAGCTCAAACAACTTTTGCAGGAAACCCAGGGACTACCCGAAAAGAAATGGCTTCGCTCGGGTGAAGTCCGGAAACTGCTGGATATCTCTCAGGGGACACTTCAAAACATGCGGGTGAACGGAACCCTACCCTACAGCAAGATGGGCGGACTATTGTATTACAAGTCACAGGATATCTACAAGATCCTGGAATCAAACAAAAGCCAGTCGCTCATTCGATTCGGTAACCGATAATGAATTACCTCCGCCACCTAAACGGTTTTTTTGAGCGGCTGGCCAGCGACAAACGCTTGTCGTCCTACCACATCAGCCTGTATCTGGCGCTGTTCCGGCAATGGAATGCCTGCCGGTTCAGCGAGCGGTTTGTTATTTCGCGTGCCGAGATGATGAACCTGGCCCGGATCGGTTCGGCCAATACCTATGCCCGGTGCATGAAAGAACTGACCGACTGGGGCTACATCCGCTACAAGGCATCCTCCAACCTGCACCGCGGCAGTGAGGTGAGTTGCATCCGGCTTGATACGATGAACGACTTGTCTTTTGATACTGAATTTGATAACGGTGCCATAAATGATACTACAGAAAGTGGCCGTGAGAATCAACTTCCTTCTGAAGATAATTCTTCCGGTATCAAATCTGAGACAACACCCAATACAGGAACAAAGACTACTGGTGATACCGGTACTTCAGCCGATCTCAAAAATGATACTGCAGGAAATACAGCAAACGATACCGGTATCACTTCCAATCGCAAAATTGATACGGCAACCGATACTGGTAATCGTAAAAGTAACCCTGCCGGTACTAAATCTGATACCGGAACTGATACAGCAAGTGATACACTTCTTATAAAGAAGATAAACAAGAATAAAGAAGAAGAGAATCAAAAGAGAGATGAAATTGAGAGAAGGGAAAATCAACCAAAAAAAGTGAACATGCAAAAACGGGATCGGGGAAAGAATCCAAAAACGGACGAAACATCCGGAATTCCTGATTTTTCGGAAGTGTCATCTTTCTTTCAGCAAAACCGTTTTCCGGAAAACGAAGCCCAGCAATTTTATGCCCGGTACCTGTCCCTGGGATGGAAAACCGGGAATGACCAGCGAATTGTTTCCTGGCAAGCCCTTGCCCGGAAATGCATGTCAAACAGCAATAAAAATCACAATTATGAAAGACCATTCAATCAAATCGGCGCAGGCCGGTTCAGTGTCGCAACCAACAAGGATTATTCGGAGCCCTTATGAGCAAATTGCAGAACTTCAGGGCGGCGTATTCAACTTTAATTTCCAGAGAAGCGTGCTCTGGATGGAAGAAAAAGGGAAAATGTTATTCGGGGAGAATTTCGCCATTGATCCCGGCGATCTGCCCCTGATCTACAAACTGCTGGTGTATGCTATCGGCGACAAGGAAAACGCAGAAAGGCACGGACTTAGTCTTCGAAAAGGATTGTTAATCTCCGGTCCAATCGGTTGTGGCAAAAGTTCATTGGTCAGGCTGATCAGCTATTTCAGCCCACGGGAAAAACAGTTTTTGGTCAAGCCCACCCGGGAAATCAGCTTTGAGTTTGAAAAAGACGGTTACTCCGTGATCAATCACTACAGCAAAGGCTCGTATTTTCGGATTGGTGGGCTGCCTGTTCCCAAGGTGTACTGTTTTGACGACCTGGGATTGGAGCAAACCCCCAAGCATTTTGGGAACGAGTGTAACGTAATCGCCGAAATCCTGCTGGCCCGTTACGACCTGTTTGTTTCCAAGCGCATGTTGACGCATCTGACGACCAATCTTTCCGCCTCGGAGCTGGAATCGATTTATGGCAATCGGATCCGCTCCAGGATGAGGGAAATGTTTAACCTGGTGGCTTTTGATAAGGATGCCAAAGATAAACGCCGTTGACAAAGTTTGGCAGGTGATCCTGCGGCCTGTTCGCGCCGTTGGCTCCGCCATGGCGCTCACAAGCCTCGGTTAGAAAGAAAGATGCCCGTGCTGGTTCCATTGGCCGGAGCCAGTCCGAAGGCCTGACGATCCGGCATTTCACCTTGACGGGCAACTTTCCGTTTTGATCAGGTTTTTATTTTTGATTTTTCAGCATTGCTAATGCTGTTTTTACTGGTTTCCCTGTGCCCCGGCACCATCGCTCAGCCTCGCGAAACCGCTTCCTTTATTCGCCTGGCTACGCCTGCGAAACCAGTTGCTTTTTCACTTGGCTTCACTCCGAAGCCGGGTTGCACCCCACGGCAAGAGTCGCCCGTTTGTTCCGCTTCGCTCCACGCCCGGGCGACACTTGCCTTTAGCCTGCCCGCTTCCACGAATTATTCTTTGAGATTTCCAATCTGCCAAAACAAAAAGGAAAGCCAAGTTAGCCGGTCTCCACACAGGGCTGACACCAGGCCAACTGCAAGGCCAGGGCAAGTGGCCCACCTTCCCGATTGTTTTTTTACCGGACCTGTTCAGCATTTTTGCTTTTTGGATTGGTGGGCCAGCCTTGCACTTTTGCACCGACCGGCTGACCAACCGGCTTTCTTTCTTTTTTTGCCTTTTTTCTTTCTTTGAGGTAATGGTTTTTGACCATTAAGTTGATGAATTCCGCCGTACGTTCGGCAGTCTCTTTGTCTTCGAAAAACAAATCTGATTTGTTCTCGCCCCAATGCACGGCGAGCCGATACACCTGTGACATAAAATACGATTTATATGGCTCCCAACTTTTTCCTTTCCTGCAACCAATGCCTTGCCCATTAGGGCGAATATTTGCTTTTTAAGAGTGAGAGACAGGATACAGGCCCACACGCTTGGAATCATTAGAAAAGAATCACGAACAATATCATAGCATTTCTCAATGTTTTCCCATTTGATTCATATGGGCCAAATAATTCATCAGATAGAACCAAAGAATAAATGCTCCCACGATCTCCGTTTTAAAACTTGAAAGATTGCCTTTCACATTTCTACTGATTTAGCGTTATAAAATCAATGAATTTTCTTCCATTTTCAGAAACCCTTTCTCCAAGCAAATTCCACCCCTGGTTTGCAGTCATTGTCGAAAATATCCCACTATCAGTAGTTAGAAATCCGTAGGCATGCAAGTCTTTAAAAGCGATTTTTATTGTCTCAAGTGAAACATTGGGAATTACAGTTGGAAAGAAATTGCTAAACCCACCACTAATACACGAATCAGGAAGTTCATTAATTTTCAAATATTCATGAGGAAATGCCAAAAACGATAAAATTTGGATATGCAAAGTCGACAAGTTTTCAACCAAGTTCAAGTAATATTCTTTCTCGGTTTGAGTAATATCAAACTCTATCAACGAATTAATTAGGATTGCTTTAAATGCAATGATTTTCTCTTTTTGGTAATTTTCTACTGCTCCTTTAAAGCATTTCTCGAAAATAAATGCAAACTCGTCTGTTTTGATGTAGCTTTCATTTATTTCGTCTTTTAGCGTCAATAAATCATTAGCTATGTTCTCAGCAAATTCTTCGAGTCTTATTTGTCTTTGTGAAGGAATATAATCTGAAATTAACGAAGCGAGTCCGCCTGCAAATGGAACTGTTGATAGTGTTGCTTTTAGAATATTAATCACATGTTCTGTGACTTCAGATTTTTTTAGTTGATCCATAATCTTCTCAATCTGCATTTTTATCTTTTTTTTTAACTTGTAATAAAAGGTCGAGGTATGGTTCCAACGCCTTTGGTTGACCAGTTGCCTTGTTCGAACATGATTTCATAATTAATATTGTCCACCGTATTATTCGGGAGCACCAAGTAAGTATCCAGTTGTTAATCCATGTCCTCTCATGAAGTTCTTAATTTCGCTTTTATTGTCTGCTAAAATTCTGTCGATTTCTGAATCTGGTGGTGCTGTCCAGACACTCCAATTTGCCAATCTGCGAACCACCGCCCGAATTTTTTCAAACTGCTCTGTATCCAAATCTCTATAAAATACCATAGCTTTTTCATCAGAATCCAATATGTCAAGTTTTGCGGCTATTGCATCAAGAAGGAGTTCGGACCACGACATAATTGACTTACTCCGGAACATTCTGACTAATTTGTTCTGTGTTGTATCGTTTGAGGATTTAGTTGAATCCCAGTTGTGGAGCGCTTCAGAATCTATAATATTGAAAAGTTCAATGAGGTTCGAAAGTTCCTTATCTCGTTTATAGTGATCAGAAGCAAGATCATCTTCCAGGGGATATCTGTATAAAAAATTTGATAGCAATGATTTGCTCAACATATCAACCGTTAAAGGAAACTCTGCAGTACTTCTATTACTCTTTGAAACCAACCTTGCAATTTTATTTACTTCTGGATCCAGAACAGAGTTATACAGGAAGCTGCTAAATCGCTTGTTTACTTCTCCAGTTGTCAACTGTTCACTTGTTTTCAGATAGTTCACAAATCCTGCCTCTGACTTTTTGGAACTGTCTTCAGAGTTTTTATAATCTTCAAATTGTTTTCCAAATTGACTTCCCAATTTCGCCACCATTATCGAAGAATAGAATCTAGTTTGGGCAAATTTGTCATGAGCTGCTATGTTGGTTTGGTTAAGTATTCTCGGATCAGGATCTATGTAAACCTTAACTTCAAAAGACTTTCTTCCTCCCCATAACATTGCTGCGATCTTATGCTGACCATCAAAAACCAATACCTTCTTTTTGTGTATTCGGGCAATCGAAGGCTGTAATACGGGATTTCTTTGAAAGTGACGAAAAAGATTAAATACTTTATCAATAATCAAGTAACGGGGTTGTAATCCAATTTCGCCGTCTTCATCATCATCGCTGTTTATCACTGAGACCGGGAGAGTTGCGTAGAAATAATTCCATTTTGTGATAGGACACTTGTAAAGTTGATAGTTCTGTTTTCGGCTCTCAACTTCTAGAAAAATCGAGTCACTGTCCACTTCAAAATGAACTGTTTCGCCAAAAGAGGATATTTCCTTTGTGTCCTTGAAGTATTGAAGTTCATCTTTTAAGGTCAGGGCTGATCCACGTTCGAAAAATTCTTCAATTTTAAGTTTTGTACGAAAATCTTCTAAAGGGAGTCGGCCTTTTTGAAGATTATGCTTTCGGCACATAGGAGCTATATTATCAAGTTCAGAAGCACCTTTATCAGAAAATGCCTTTATGTGATCATATTGAATTTCTTCATCATTCGAAATATCATGACCAGTTGCATAGCATTTTCGTCCAAATCTTCTTAGAATTATTTCCTTCTCATCGTCAGTTATTTGTCTTTCAATTATTATTGCCATTGTTGTAAGCGTTTATGGTAAGTAACTAATGTGCATCAAATGTGGTTGTTATTCCTCCTTTAGCAAAGTCTTAGTGTTGTTCACGTATTGTCTGCCCGTTGTTTTAGCGGATCGGCAACTGCCTGTTCTGATAAAAATCGGAAAGGGCCGGGCTATTTTGGGTTTCCAACTCAATCCGCATTAAACTGCTTGAATGTATACGAATTCTCAGCATGCCAAAGGTCTTTTTTCAATCCCCAAGATAATATTTTTTGCCGATGAACACCTGCCCGATTCTCCAATTCGTGTCTTTTTCCCGATTTGCCGCTTGCTGCCTATGATCTGGCGCCCCGCTGACATCGTCTGGCTCCCCTCTGAGTGCGTCTAGAAGGTCGGCGAGATCCTCTGGTGCACCGCCGACTTCATCTGGCTCCTCCAGACTGACTCCTTGTCATTCGCCGAGTTCGTCTGGCTCTTCACGACTGACTCCTTGACAGTTGGCGACATCGTCTGGTGACCAGCCGGGTTCGACTAGCTGTTCGGCAACATCGTCTGGAGGGTAGCTGAGCTCGTCTCGCTACTTCGCGACATCCTCTGGCAAGTCGTTGCGAATATAAATAAGACCGGAGAACTAAGCCAGCCGTTGTGAACCTGTTGCCAGGTCAGGTGGCCAATAACTTTGGAGAGACCGTGGGGCAGAAAAATTATAACGGTCTCATCAAAGTCGATGTAAAAGTCTGGCAGCCGGAAGAAGTGCGCTATGCGTCCATCCCTGACTTTTACCACTTTGATCCTATCCCGGAGGTACTGGAACGAAACCGCATCCCATTCTTTGCTTAACCATATAAAACACCCCACCTGACAAGAACTGTACAACAAGTTAATTCCCGCTTTCCAAACTTTGTCCCGGTGATTTGAAAAAGCGCTTTTGCCGCTTTCGATTTTCACCGGAGTAGTAACCCATAAAACACACAGAATATGTTTGGAATCGATCAAATCAGCTGGGGACAGTTTAGCACTTTTATCCTGATTTTTCTTGGACTCTGGTACCTGTGGGTGATCCTGATGGCAATTGCCCACCAGACAGGCCTTACCCAAAATACCCTTTTTGAAGAGGATCAGGCGAGCAGCTTTGCTAAGGAAGATTTCAAGCCCATTGCCGTTAGCTCATGGGATTTCCCGTCAGAGCTAATCCCGTTTCCCCAGGAAACGGCTCTTCCATTGCCTGTATCCTTTTACGAGGAAACCGGCCTGGATGAAGGCTATGCCATCGACCGCTTTGTCCGTCCGAACGATCCCCAGCTTCCTGCAATCCTTGAACAAGTCCAGTATCAACAATAACCCTTCAATTTTTAAAGCTATGAAAACAAAAATTCAACGATTCTTCTCCAAGGCGGCCGCGATTGCTGCTGCCGTCTTCTTTTGGGCGTCCGATGCTTTGGCCCAATCCTCTGCCGGGATTGACCAGGCCACCGCTGAAGTCAGCTCTTACGTGGATCCGGTCTCCAACCTGATCATTGCCATTGGCGCCGTGGTCGGGCTGATTGGCGGGGTCCGTGTTTACATTAAATGGCAGAGCGGCGACCAGGATACCCAGAAAGCCATCATGGGCTGGTTTGGTGCCTGTTTGTTCCTGATCCTGGTAGGTGTAGTCATCAAATCCTTTTTTGCCTGATGGAATGCTACCCGGTCAAAAAGGTCGATACCCGGTTGTATATCAAAGGGCTTTCGGGCCCTTTGGTTTTCCGGGCGCTTTACGGAATCCTGGCGGCCTTTTTCGGATTCTCCGCGCTGTACATCTTCCTCGGAGTTTTCCCGGCAATCATTCTGATCGTGCCCGCTTTCTTTGCCTACCTCTACCGCCTGAATACCATTCAGCGTAAATACGGCCCGGAAGGCTGGGACAAAAAGCGGACCGCACGCAAGCTCCCGCAGTTTATCAGTTGCAAACGCCGGATGAATCACCCGGGACAATTTCCTAAAACAGAACGATTATGAGAATCAAAAAGCTTGAAAATACGCTGCCCATACTGGGTTTTTACGGGGACATCCAGCTATCCAACAACCTGGACCTGACCATCGGGTTTCGCCTGAAGCTTCCCGAAGTACTGTCGTGCAGCCGCGAAAAACTCTACATGCTGCACGATACCTTTCAACGGGTGATTAACCTGCTGCCTCCCGGAAGCCTGGTACATAAGCAGGACCTGTTTCTGGTTCAGGAATTTAGTGGGGGAAAACAGTTCGTCCTGAATGAAAAACGACATTCAGCGAGCCTGGATGCAAGCTACCTGGAACACTTCGAGGGCCGCCAGTCCCTGAACCACGAATGTTTCCTGTATATCAGCCTGCTGAACCGGGGCCTTTTGAAAAACTACCTGGAGTCGGCCCTGATCTTGTCGCGCAGGGAACGTAAGCTGGAAAACCTGCGCTTTGACAGGATCACGGAACTGAAAAGCAACCTGACGGCTGTCTTCACCCAAAACGGGATCGGTTGTCAGCCACTGACCGGCACAGAAGCCACCGGCGATGAAAAACACCTGGGGCTGATCGAGCGCTTCTTGAGTCTGAACTTTACCGATGACCACCCGGTACTGGGTGGGATTGATTTTCGTGACCGGCTGAAGGTGATGGACCAGTTTGTGGAAATCCTGAGTTTGAGCGATTATTCCCACATCCCGGGCGAGCTTCGCCCCTGGACCGACCACCCGCAAACCGGGCTGCCGGTATCGATGGTGTACCCGGTGAGCTTTCACCTGCCGTTTTCGCACATCACCAACCAATTTATCTACCTGCCTGAGCAACAGGAGATCAAAGCCCACCTGGAAAGCAGTTACAAAAAAATCTACAGCCTTTCGAAGTTCTCTTCGGAAAATAAGGTCAATGCCGGATTAATCGAATCGTTCCTGGACCAGGTGCAAGCTTCAGGAGAAAAGATCGTAAAAACCCATTTTAACGTGATGTTGTTTGATGCGTCGCTGAATGATCTGAAACAGCATAAAAGTGAAGCGGCTTCTGCCTTTTCCCTGATGAACTGCTTTCCGTACCGGCACAGCCATGATTTGCCCATGTTGTTTTTTGCCTGTGTGCCGTATTCCACGCAGCTTCCCGAGACGGAACTGTTCATCACCCAGGAGCCACAGGCCTGCTGCCTGACCGGCTTTGAAGGAGAAATCCAAAACAGCACTTCAGATTTTACCATCCGCCTGTCCGACCGGCTGGAAGGCTGCCCGGTGCAAATCGATATCTCAGATGAGCCCATGCAGCGGCACCTGATCCATAACCGCAACAAGATCATCATTGGCGGGTCAGGCTCCGGGAAATCCTTCTTTACCAATCACCTACTGCGGCAATACGCCGAAAGTGAAAACTGCCACATTGTTTTGCTGGATGTGGGACGAAGCTACGAGCTGCTGACCCGCTACCTGGATGAACGGCTCAAAGCTCAGGGCGGGGCCATGATGGTGGAGTTTACCCCGGAAAACCCGATCTCCTTTAACCCGTTTTTGGTGGAAGGCGAACCGGATCTTGAGCGCAAACAGACCATCCTGTCGGTGATCTATACGATTTACAAGGAAAACCTGTCAGAAATGGAGAAAGATGTGATTGCCCATTCGGTGACAGCCTTTTTTGAATCGGAAGAAATAGTTGAACGCTCTTTCAACAGCTACTACGCGTTTTGCCGGGACTATATCCCGCAGTTGGTGGACGAGCAATCCATCCAGTTCAATGCCAACGAGTTTTTCTTTATCCTCTCAAAATACTACCGGGGAGGTGAATACGACTACCTGTTGAACCGGCAGATGAATACCGATGAGTTTTTCCGCTGTCCGTTCCTGGTTTTCGAACTGGATGTCATTAAGGATCATGCGGTCATTTTTCCGGTGGCCACCCTGATTATCATCGATATATTCCTGCAGAAGATGCGGCGCCTGAAAGGCGTACGCAAGGTTATCTGTATTGAAGAAGCATGGAAAGCCATTGCCACCCCGCAAATGGCATCCTACATCAAATATTTCTTTAAAACCATCCGGAAGTTCTTCGGGGAGGCGATGGTGGTCACCCAGGAAGTGGATGATGTGATCTCCTCTCCGGTGATCCGCGATGCAGTAATCAACAATGCCGATACGCGCATCCTGCTTGACATGAGCAAATTCCGAAACAAGTTTGACAGCATCAGTGAAACGCTGGGCCTGTCGGAGTTCCAGGAAGAGCAAATCCTGTCGATTAACCGGAACCTGCCTGCGGGGCGAAAGCTCAAGGAAGTCTTTATCGGGCTGGGCAGCTACTCACAGGTTTATGCCCTGGAAGTGGGCCGCCCGGAATACTACTGCTATACCTCCGAGCAAAGCGAAAAGGAAAGGATCCTGAAAACGCTTTCCGGTGGCTCCTGTACATCCTTTTTAGAAACCTTAAAATCCATTTGATATGAACTTCAACAGCAACACAAAATCCATGTTTTTAGCGCTCGCAGCGATCATGCTGATCACCTGTCTGCCTCTTAGCACCCGCGCCCAGGCACCAGTAACCGATGTGGGTGCCGGGATTCAGCGCGAGGCTCTCTGGGAACAGGAAAAGGGAATCCTCTCGGAAATCAACTGGTACAACATCCTGATCAAAGTTCTGAACGGGGACATCAAAGGACTAACCGGTGAACTGCTGGGCATTGACCAGCAGATGCTGGAAAGCCTGCAAAAAGTTTCTTCCCTTATCAAGGACTACAAACGGGTGAAGCAGACCAAAGACATGCTGGACAAGATCATCCAGGTGTATACCGAAAAGCTTCCCCTGCTGGTGCAGGACGGGAACTTCACGCCGAGGCAGGCGGAGGCCATTGTGCAGTCCTTTGACCTGATCCTGGATGACAGCCGCCAGCTGACCACCACGGTTTTGAATGCCATCGTGAAGGACAACCTGTTTTTGATGGACGACAAACAGCGCTACGACACGATCAACGGCATTTATGAGGATGTCCGCAAACACTACGGAACGATCTGCTACCTGTACAACAAGCTGTTGTATGCCTCCTATCAGAAAAGCTTTGAAAACGACAAGGTGGAAAGTTTTGCCCTGTATTACAGCCTGTATCAATAGAGGTACAGGTATTTACTCCGGCCTCTGCCGGATAGGATTTTTTGCATTTATAATCACTATTAAAAACAGTTCATTATGAAACTTATTTTGCCCCTTCTTGGAGTGACCTTTAGTGTAATGGTTGCCACTGCTGTATTCCCCCAAAAAGCCAATGCCCAGCTTCTAAATGTTAAGCCCTGGCACGGGTACTACCCGGATATGAACGGCAGTTACCCGCTCAGTTTTGTGGCCTTCAAGGGTTGGCTGATTCCAAAGCCGCATGTTTTTGTCCGTACCTGGCCAACCCACTACTATGTCGAAGTCGGGGCTTTACCGGTTTCTGATGCTGAAGGATACGCCGATCTTTTGCGGATCAACCTGATGAAAATTGTTTCCAGGCTGATAGAGAAAAGCCAGATGAAAGACCGGCATGATGAAACAGCCCAGATCAAAGTCTATACGCAGGAACAAAAGGAGATTGAAAAACTTCTCTTTGATTCCCGCTCGGATGCGTTGCCCGATGTTTATGACATCGCCGGCGGTTTTATCCGCCTGTATGAGAGCATTAACCGGCTGGACAAGCTGGAGAATTGCCAGCGGGTGAAGCAGATCCTGGAAAAGGAAGCGGACGGACTGCTGTCCCGCTTCATCTCGGTGAACCTGCTGCAAACCGATCACGGTCAAAAGCTGGAAGCCTTTTCCAAAATCCGCAGCGAACTCAGTCGTCAAACCGGCGATGCGGATTACACCTACAGGAAGGTGCATCATTACCAGTTCCATGCCAACAACGTCAGTCAATCCTATTCCTTTCTGACCCGATAGATAACCTATAAAAACTAAAACGATGATCTTACAGGTAATTACCACCAACGACTTCTTTTCCTTTACCGATGTGCTGATCCGGGGCGGGCTGGACAATGCCCGTCTGCTGGTGAATATGGCCCGGGCCATCGGAGGGATTGCGGCCTTCCTTTACATCTCCAAGCGGATTTATGAGCAGCTGATTGCCGACAATCCCATTTCCATTTTGCCGCTGCTCAGGCCTTTTGCCCTGGTGCTGGTGATCAGTTTCTGGGGGCCGTTTGTCCAATTGTTGATGGTGCCCACCAAAGGGTTGACCAAACTGTCGGAAGCGATCTATGCCGATAAAAAACACATTGTAGCCGAGCGGCTGGAGGAAAAGCAGGATGCGATTCTGTATGCGGATTTGCCTGCCTTTCAGGAGAATGAGGAGAAGGAAGCCATGCTCTGGGACAAAGGCATCAACATGCTGCTGACCACCTACAACATCATTTCGGGGAGGGCACTCCGGCACCAGATCAATTTCTACCTCATGGACGGGATCCGCCAAATGCTGGAAGCCCTGTTTGAAGCCCTGATCTACCTGGTCGCTTTTCTCCGAACCGTCTTTTGCGTGTTGCTGGTGGTCTTTGGGCCGCTGGTCTTTGCCATCTCTATCTTCGACGGCTTTCAGGAAAATTACCTGAGCTGGATTGCCCGCTTTATCAATGTGAACCTGTACCTGCCCATCGCCCTGATCATCCTGTCGCTGGTGCAGGAGGTGCTGATCTTTGTGCTGGAAGCCGAAATTGCCCAAATCAAAAGCTCCCTGATTTATCTGCCATCCCTGTACTACGTCTCCAACCTGGTGGTGCCGCTGTGCGGGATTATCGGGCTGATGATGGTACCCAAAATCGCCTCGTGGATCATCAGCGCTTCCGGGACCAACACCGGTGGTGGACGGCTGATTCGCACTGCAGCGGTGATGGCCGTTACCAAAGGGGCTATGAAGTAGGAAAACAAATATCCAATGTAAAAATATTCAATAATCAATATCCAAGAAATATCAATATGCAATGAAGAAAATCTTTGATATCCAACGCAAGTTTCGGTTTACCGTTTATGTCCTGCTGGCGATCAGCCTGCTGGTAATCGGTTTTAGCTCATTTGTTTTTGTCAGCTCGCTGAAGCTGGTGGAACGTTCTCGCGAGAAGATCTACGTGCTGGATAACGGCAAGTCCCTGCTGCTGGCCCTTCGGGAGGATATTTCCGAGAACCGTCCGGCCGAGGCCCGGGATCATGTGAAACGCTTCCATGAGCTGTTTTTCACCATGGAACCCGACAAGCAGTACATCGAAAACAATACCCGCGAAGCCCTTCACCTGGCCGATGGTTCGGCCATGAAACAACACCGGTCCTACAAGGAAAACAATGTCTATAACCAGGTCATCGCCTCAAACATCAGCATGACCCTGCTGACCGATTCGGTGCAAATCGACTTTTCCGCTTATCCGTATCAGTTTCATTACTTCGGAAAACAGCGAATTGTCCGCCAATCCACCATTACCCTGCGCAGGCTGGAAACCACCGGGCAGCTTCGCAACAGCTCCCGCACAGACCATAATCCGCACGGCTTTCTGATCGAGAACTGGCTGATCACCGACAACCGGGACCTGGAAACCCAGAAACGCAAATCCTTTTAATCCTTAAATCCCTGAAAAAAATGAATCCATTCAGTTCGTCAAACAAAATGCAAAAACCGAAGACCCCGCGCTTTCAGGATGTGAGCCGCTTTACCCGGATGGTCAGCCAGCTGGATAGCCGGGACCGGAGCCTTGATCCCAAAAGACGAAAGGGCAAATGGATCCTTGTTCTGTCTATCCTGTTCCTGCTTTTCCTGGCCTCTTTCCTGCTTCCCTTCCCGGACTTTTCGCATGAAAAGATTAGCTCCGGGGAGAAGTTCTTTCCGGCTGATTCTAAAGAAGCCGGACAAGCGGAGCAAGCTACCTTCCCCGGCTTTGAGATGCCGGTGGATTCTTTTGAAAACCTTTTAAAACAACATATCCATGAAGACATACCTGAAACAAAATAAGCCCTTGCTTTTCCTGCCATTGGTGCTGATCCCCTTCATTGTGCTGATCTTTTATATCCTTGGCGGAGGAGAAAGTCCCAAAGGAAAAGACCAGAGACAAGCGCGACAGGACACCGTTAAAGGGGCCAATTATGATCTTCCTGATGCAGACCACAGCCTGGAGATCCTGGATAAAACAGAACTCAGCCAGCAGGCTGGAGAAATCACCCTAAGCCGGGACTACAACATCCTGGGAGACACGAACGGATCGGGTGAAAGCGGAAACGGCTTGTCGGATCCTACCGGGAATGAAGAAACCCACGGCAGTTTGGATGGCAATGAGTCAGCCAACGATGCAGAACCGGGAACAAGTCCCGGTGATCCCGAAAATTTGCTAAAGCATATCCAACAGCGGGAAAAGCAAATCCGCAGTGAGCTGGAAACCGGCCAAACGGAAAAATCAAGACAGACGGCAAAAGCAAGGGAGGTGAAACACCATTCAAAACCGGCTGCAAAGGAGATTGCCACAGGTAAGACTGAGTCCGAAGATCAGTCTTTTCCGGTAAGCGGAATCGAAGAGCTGGACCGTGTTTTTCGTCAGAACCAGCAATTAGTCCGGCAAAACGACTCCCTGAAAATACAGATGGAGGAAGCCAGGGCTTTCCGCCAGAAATTGGAAGCCGAGCGTAGGCGCTCATTTACCCTCGAAAAAGGTCAGCCATCCGCTTTCCGGCCTGCTGAGCCAAGCTCTGACCTGCTGAAAGCCGAGGTGTATGAAACGACCACCGTACTGACCGGTAACCGCGTCAAGCTGCGGCTGCTGGAAGAAGCGTCGGTCAGGGGGACCACGATTCCGGCCGGTACATTTATCTATGGTATTTGTGAAGTCGCCAATGAACGGCTGCGGATCGGCGTCCGCCAATTACCTGTCGGTGATTCGTTTATCCCGGTTGAGCTCAGCATTTATGACCTGGACGGGCTGGCCGGCCTGTATGTCCCGGACAATGCCGCTCGTAAAGTAGCCAAGGAAGTGGGAAGCTCAACCAACACCTCCTCCATGTTCGGGGTGACGGGCAACCCGCTGACCTACGCCGGTGTTCAGGCTGCCGACCGAACCGCCCAATCCCTGCTGCGCATGGTGAGACTTAAAAAGGTCACCATCAAGAAAAATACACTGGTTTATTTAATCAATCAACCCAAATAAATACTGTTATGAAAGCATTTGTTATTGTCATCCTTTGTACCCAGCTGCAACTGGCGGTGAGCGCCCAAAGCACGCCCAATTCCCTGAAAATATCCGATACCAAAACCAGTCACCTGGTTTGCCCGGAAAAGGTGGACTATGTGCAGGCTGGTGATTATTCGCTGGTGCAGGCCGAAGTCGTGCCGGAACTTTCCAACCTGGTGCGTATTAAAGCGACCCGGCCTTTTGACACGCCAGTTTCCCTGACCGTAGTTTGTGCCGGCCGGATTTACTCCTTTGAGCTGGGCTACGGAAACGATGCACCCATTACCTATGCGGTCGAATCCTTTCACTCCGGGGATGCACGGACTTTTAGCGGAAAGCTCCTGCCGGATGGTGTGCTCCGGGATCTGTGCGATCAGGTTCTGGATAAGCACCGGAAGAACTACCGGAATCGAAAGGCCAAAAAGGACGGGATTCGTGTTCGTTTAAACTCGATCCACCTGCATGGTGATGTCCTGTTTTTTGAGCTGGAAATCCGAAACAAGACCCAAATGGCCTATGACGTGGAAAGTGTTCATTTCTGGATCACCGACAAACGCCAGGCAAAAGCAACCAACGTGCAGGAATACCTGGTACTGCCTGATTACAGTCGAAACAGGATCAGCCGCGTTCCTGGCTACACCGCAGTCCGGGAAGTGTTTGTCTTTGAAAAAATGACCATCCCCGACCAGCGCATCCTCCAAATTGAACTGAACGAAAAAGCTTTGGGGAACACCGGACGGAAGCTAAAATTTGAGCTCAAAAACAAGGACATCCTCCAGGCAAAGAAATTGCGATGAGCTTTTCAGGAAATAATCGATCGATAAACCTGCTCCTTCAAATTCCTGGCAATGGCAGGGATTTGGGAGCTTAATCTTCCAATCATGAATCATGAACCACATGAACTGGTGAAACTGCACGAAGGCTTCCGCTTTTTCAGTTACCTGTTGCTGATCTTATCCTTGTACATCACCTGCATCGGGTATTTTGCAACACTCGGGATCATCATTCCGGAATTTGTCCCCTTGCTGGAAAAGCTGCAAGGCCTGCAATTCCTGTCGGATGTGTACCTGTCTAAACTGGTCTGCCTGGTGTTTCTGGCCATCACCTGCATGGGAACCAAAGCGCACAAGGACCGGGAACTGGCGGTGCCGGTGATTGTCCGGCGGGTGGTAGCCGGACTCATCCTTTACTGGGGAAGCCTGCTGGTTTTCACAGCATATCCCTTAGCTTACATGGTTCTTAGTTTTGTCGGGTTTGTGCTCCTGAACATCGGCTTTGACAACATCTCCAAGCTAATCAATGTCAACCTGATGAAAGACCGCTTTAACATCGAGAACGAGAGCTTTCCGCAGGAAGAAGCTCTGCGGGAGAATGAATACTCGGTCAATCTGCCTTCCTCCTACCTGTACAAAGAAAAAGAGCATCATGGCTGGATCAACCTGGTGAATCCCTTCCGGGCGACAATGGTGATCGGTACTCCCGGCTCCGGAAAGTCGTTTTCGGTGGTGTTACCCTTTATTCGTCAGCATTTGGCCAAGGGATTTTCCATGTGCGTCTATGATTTTAAGTATCCCGATCTTTCTTTGGTGACCTACAACCACTTCCTGAAAGCAAAGGCAAATGGGAGCCTTCCAAAGGCAGCCCGGTTCTATGTGATCAACTTTGAGGATATCCGAAAATCCTTTCGGTGCAATCCTTTGGCACCGGAGTGGATGGAAAGCCCCATCGATGCCTTTGAATCTTCCCGCACCGTGCTGTACAACCTGAACCGGGAATGGATCCGCAAGCAGGGAGAGTTTTTCTCTGAAAGCGCCGTTTCCTTCTTTGCAGCGGTGATCTGGTTTTTGAAACGCTACAAAGGCGGAAAATACTGCACGCTCCCTCATGCCATTGAACTGCTACAGCTGGATTACGACGATCTGTTTGAAGTGCTGGGCACCGAGCAGGATGTGGCTGGCATTATCAACCCCTTTATCAATGCCCACCAGCGGGGTGCGCATGAGCAGCTGGAAGGCCAGCTGGGAAGTTTGAAAATTGCCATTTCCAAGATCATCAGCCGGGAGATCTACTGGATTTGTTCGGGCAATGATTTTTCCCTGGATATCAATGACCCAAAAGCGCCCAAGGTGGTGTGCCTGGCCAACAACCCACTGCGCATCGAAATGTACGGGGCGGTGCTTTCCCTGTTTATCACCCGGATGCTGAAGATCATCAACCGGAAAGGGCAGCACCCTTCATCTTTGATTTTTGATGAGCTGCCGACCATCTATTTCCGGGGACTGGACACGCTGATTGCCACGGCGCGAGCAAATAGGATTTCGACTTTGATGGGGGTTCAGACCATCGACCAGTTGATCCGGGATTACGGCAAGGAGCAGGCCAACGCGATACTGACCAATATCGGAAACATCTTTTCCGGGCAGGCAGCCGGGGAAACGGCCAGGTTCATGCAAAACCGGATGGGCAAAATCCTGCAGGAACGTCAATCGGTCAACATTAACCGCAATACCCAGTCATCGACCTTTTCTACCCAAATGGACTATTTGGTTCCTGAAGGCAAGATCGCCACTCTGCCGCAGGGGTATTTGGTCGGTCAGGTGGCTGATAACTTTGGCGAAACCGTGGGGCAGAAGAATTTTAACGGGCTCGTGAAAGTGGATGTAAAAGCCTGGCAACGGGAAGAAGCACGTTATGTCCCCATTCCTGACTTTTACCGCTTTGACAACCTTCAGCAGGTTCTGGAACGAAACCGGATCAGGATTCAAAACGATATCCGCAGCATCGTCGGCCAAAAGCCGGAGCCGGATCAAAAGAAAAGACATGCCTAAACACATTCAAAACACTTCACATGATTGAAAATACAAGCTATATCAAATGCCGTCCGTCCCAATTGGTCTACCTGGGGCACTTTTTAATGGTATTGATTCTGATACCGGTGCTTTTGTTGTTGGACAAACTTATTGGCCAGCATCTGCCGCCGGAGTTCATCCCGGACAAGCTGGAACCTCATATCTTCTGGCTGCCCGTTTTCCTGGCAATAGTCGCCGGCGTAAACTTAGGGTATCACATGCTCAGGATCCGCTGCATTCACTACGAAATCACTTCCGAAGAACTCAGGTATTATTCCGGGATACTCCGAAGAAAGCATGAGTTTATTGAGCTGTACCGGCTAAAAGACTACAAAATAGATCGCCCGCTGGTTTACAGGCTATTTGGCTTGGGCAACCTGACGGTTTACACCTCCGATAAAACCACCCCGGTTTTTAAGATGGAAGCCATTGCCAATCCTAAAAAGATTTATAAAACCCTTCGCGATCTTGTGGAACAGAACCGAAGGGAGAAACACGTTTTCGAAGTTGATTAATAACCCTTTAAAAATTAGATGTTATGGAACAAAACACACGCATGAAGGTGGAAGACATCCCCTTTGACAAACTGGAAAAAGCCGGTATCAACCGCAGTTTTGTGGACCGGATGGAAAAACGCGAACTGACCGATTTTTTGAACGGTTTCCGCTCGGAAAAGCTCTACACAATCGACGCCCGGATTAATGACCAGGATTATAAGATCCCGGCCAAGATTCGCCTGCAGCAAGATCAGGATGGGAAAGTCGATGTCAAGGTGCATCCCATTCAGCGCCTGTATATTCCCGATGAATACCTGGGACACAAGTTCACCAGGGAAGAAAAAGGGGCCCTGCTGAATGACAAAAACCTGGGCAAAACCGTGGAGCTGACCAGCAAGAACGGGCAAAAGGACACTTACTATCTTGGAATTGACAGCAAGACAAACGAGTTGATTGCCCTAAAAGCAAGGTATATCCAAATCCCGGATAAGATCAAGGGCGTAACGCTGACCAGTGAGCAAAAAGACAAGCTGGCTGCCGGCCAGAAAGTGACAGTAGACGGCATGATGGGGAAAAACGACAAAAAGTTTGGAGCCACGCTCCAGGTAGATGCTGCCGGCAGGAACATCAGCTTTTCCAATTTTAAACAGGAAAAGATGGAGAAATCAGAGGACCAAAAGCAGGAAGCAAAAACCGAAAAGAAAGCCGGATCCAGGAAAAGAGTGAGTTAGTTTAGTCAGGTCTCGTTTCCAATTAGAGAGGGAAATCCGCATATCGGGTTCCCTTTCTTTTTACCCCGTTTGAGCAAGGTGAATAAGAAAAAAGCAATGAGGAATAGCTGGTTTAAAGAGGGGAATGCAAGTTGTGTATTTATGGCCATAAATACCTTTCATCTTGGTCCCGACGCTGTCGGGAGACATTCCCCAAAGGCATCATGCATTCCCCTCTCAAAAAGCAAAAAGTTAGCAGCAAATTGATCCATGCGACCCAGATTACTTGATAAAGAGAAACGGACGATCGTTGTTCGTTTTCTGATGACCAAAGAAGAAAAGATCCGGTTGGATTCCTTGGTCAAAAGGGGAAAGTATGGGTGCACAAGTGATTTTCTGAGGTTCAAAATATTTGACGAATCCAAAAGGAAAATGATAGTACTTGATGACAAGGCCAGCAATAAACTTAAAGGCCTGGATTATGAGCTCAACAAGATCGGGGTCAACCTGAACCAACTTTCCAAGTGCATGAATTCGTTTGCCGGTTACCGAATCAGTGACAGTGACCGACAGCTTTTGAAACAGGCTTTTGAGATGATGCGAAACTGTTTGATTTTGCTTCAAAAATACCTGCGTTGATTCGTTGCCCACCCTAAAAATCGGAAGATCATGGTTATTAAAATCCACCAGGCCTGCAGCACAAAAAACGCTTTGTTTTACAATGAGCGTAAAGTTGAGCGGCACAAAGCCAGTTTTTATCACTGTCAGAATATGCCGGTTGTCAACCCGTTTCTGGGAGACAAAAACGACCGGTACCGGATTTTTAAGGAGATTGAAGAGCAAAATACGCGGGTTCGAAAGCCTGGGCTGCATCTATCCGTAAACCCGACGGTTGGCGATTTGGTCCGGCTGGGTGATGCCGGGATCCGGACTGAGATCGATAACCTGATGAACCACCTGGGATACGGAAATCAGCCTTACTTTGTCTATAAACATGCTGATCTGGAGCGGGTGCATTTTCATATCGTTTCCACTCGTATTGATTGTGACACCGGCAAGAAAATCAAAGACAGCTATGAAAAAGAAAAAACCCAGCGGTTCATCAAAGAACTGGAAGAAAAATACCAACTTACAAAAGATGATCCGCTGGAAAAATTAAACTATCGGTTTTCCGGTTCCAGCAAAAACCTGAAACAAAACCTGGAAAGCTTATTTGGTCGGCTTAACCGGATGGAGTTTATCACCTCCAAAGAACTATATGACCAAGCACTGGGGCTGTTTCAGGTTGAAATCAGAAAAGCTGGGCGAGGACATTTGGTTTTTGTGACAGATGAGAATGGAAATCCTATCCGGCATCCGGTGAGGATGAGCGATTTTGAGGAGAGGCCGAGGTTTTATCTGTCTGAAAAAGAGTCTCATTCAATAAAGGTTTCCCGAAAAGAAACGCTTGATTTGCCAATAAATGTCTTAAAATCTGTGATTCTGAAAGAAATTACTCGGCAATTGAATTTTTCGGAAAATCAACAAGACAGGATCAAAAAACGGAAGTTGAAGTCGAAAAAGGGAAAGAGGTATTAATTTTATTAGCGGGAATTTTGGTTGTAATGTTCAACATTCATTTCAAAAAGACGATTATATTGACTCTCGCCATTTAACTGTACAATAAATTTCATACATTTAGCTCTGCAAAAACCAATTCAACATTGATGGATAAAAAAAGCCTGTCGGAAAGGGATATCTGTACAAAATTCATTACCCCGGCAATTGAAAAAGCCGGTTGGAACAAGCTGACACAAATACGTGAAGAAGTCACGTTTACAGATGGTAAAATTTACGTGCGTGGAAAGTTGACAGCCCGGGGAGCCCGAAAACGTGCAGACTATATCCTCTATTACAAACCCAATATTCCAATTGCAATCATTGAAGCAAAGGATAACAAGCACTCATTGAGGGCAGGCATGCAGCAAGCATTGAATTATGGAAGAATTTTAGACATCCCCTGCGTTTTTAGCAGTAATGGCGATGGTTTTCTATTTCATGACAGAACTGCGACCGGGGAAAACCTTGAAACGGAATTAGATAACGCAAGTTTCCCAGGCCCTGACGCGCTTTGGGAGAAATACAAACGATATAAAGGAATTGATACCAAAGAACAAGAAAAAATTGCATCGCAAGAATACTATTTGGATGGCAGCGGCCGTAGTCCGCGATACTATCAGCAAATTGCCGTTAACCGGACAGTCGAGGCCATTGCGAAGGGACAGGGGCGTATTTTATTGGTCATGGCTACTGGAACCGGGAAAACTTATACCGCTTACCAAATCATCCATCGACTTTGGAAAAGTGGCGCAAAAAAACGCATCCTTTTCCTGGCTGATCGCAATGCCCTGATTGATCAGACAAAACGTGGCGATTTCAAACACTTCAAGGATAAAATGACGGTGGTGAAAAACCGGATGATTGATAAAAGCTACGAAGTTTACCTGGCTTTATACCAGGGGCTATCCGGAGCTGATGAAGAAGCGAATGCTTACAAACAATTCTCCAGGGAGTTTTTCGATTTAATTGTAATCGACGAGTGCCACCGGGGAAGTGCCAAAGAAGATAGTGCCTGGCGCGAAATCCTTCGATACTTCGATAAAGCAACTCATATCGGTTTAACAGCAACACCCAAAGAAACAAAGGAAGTATCGAATAGTGAATATTTTGGCGATCCAATTTACACCTATTCACTCAAGCAAGGAATTGACGATGGTTTTCTGGCACCCTACCGCGTGGTTCGTGTACATCTGAATGTAGATGCCGAAGGCTGGCGCCCTGAGCAAGGGAAAAGGGACAAAAATGGATTTGAAGTTGAGGATCGCATTTATAACCGTAAAGACTTTGACCGGAACCTCGTAATTGACGAGCGCACGATGACCGTGGCTAAAAAGCTGACGGAGTTTTTAACGGGCTATGATCGTTTTGCTAAAACCATTGTTTTTTGCACCGACATTGATCACGCCGAACGAATGCGTACGGCAATGGCTAACTTAAACAGCGATTTGGTAAGCCAAAACTATAAATACGTGATGCAAATTACAGGTGATAATGATGAGGGCAAACGGGAGCTGGACAACTTCATCAATCCGGAAGAACGATATCCTGTGATTGCGACGACTTCCGAATTAATGACGACGGGCATCGATGCCCAGACTTGCAAAGTCATTGTGCTGGATGCCGAAATTAAGTCAATGACCAAGTTCAAGCAAATTGTTGGAAGGGGAACACGGATTAACGAAGATTTTGGCAAGCATTACTTCACCATTCTGGATTTCAGAAATGTCACTGATTTGTTTGCTGACAAGGAATTTGACGGCGATCCAATACGTGTGAAACCAGTAACTGAAGATACCGACTTGACCACGATTGTGGATGAAGAAGAACAGGACGACACGCCAATTGTGGACGAGGAAACCGGCGAAGAAATTTTGGTTGATCCTCCAATGGGAGGAGAGCCTATATTTCCCCCACCGCCTCCGCCACCTCGCGAAAAAGTCTATGTCAACGGTGTGGATGTATCGGTGCTGGTTGTTCGCGAAATGCATTTTGACAATTACGGCAAACCCATTACGGTGAGTTTAAAAGATCATACCAAAGAAATTATTAAAGGACAATTTACCACCATCGATGATTTTCTAAGCCGCTGGAACAGTTCAGATAAGAAGGAGATTTTGATTAAAGAATTGCAGGAACAAGGAGTCTTGGTCGAAGCACTAAGAGATGCGGTTAATCGTGAGCTCGATCTATTTGATTTAATTTGCCACGTAGCTTTCGACCAGCCGCCCTTAACCCGGAAAGAACGGGCAAACCAGGTGAAGAAACGAAACTACTTTGCTAAATATGGCGAACAGGCGCGTAAAGTGCTGGAAACCCTGCTGGACAAATATGCCGATGAAGGTGTTGCCGATATTGAAAGTATGGAAGTGCTGAAAGTGCAACCCCTCACCAATTACGGTTCACCCATTGAAATCATCAAACATTTTGGCAGCAAGGCCAAATACCTGGAAGCCGTAAAAGAACTGGAAAAAGAATTGTATCAAACAGGAGCATGATGAGTTCAGAAATTATTCTTTACCAAACGGAAGACGGGCAAACAAAGATTCAGACCCGGCTGGAAAATGAAACCGTCTGGCTGTCCCAGGAACAAATCAGCGAGTTGTTCCAACGAGATCGGAGCGTTATAACCAAGCACATCAACAATGTTTTTAAGGATGGCGAATTGGACGAGGAAAGCAATGTGCAAATTTTGCACATTAGTGGATCCGACCGTCCGGTCAAGTTTTATAACCTGGATGTAATTATATCCGTCGGCTATCGGGTTAAATCCCATCGGGGCGTGCAATTTCGCAAGTGGGCAACCGCACTGATCAAAGAATACATTGTAAAAGGGTTCACCATGAATGATGAGCTCTTGAAAGAAGCCGGTGGAGGAAATTATTTTGACGAACTGTTGGCTCGGATCCGGGATATCCGCTCGTCGGAAAAGGTATTTTGGAGAAAAGTGCTCGACATTTACGCAACCAGTATTGACTATGACCCCAACACCGAACTTTCGCAATCCTTTTTTAAAACAGTGCAAAATAAAATGCACTGGGCTGCTCATGGGCAAACGGCTGCCGAGGTCATTTATCAACGAATCGACGCTGGCAAACCCAACCTGGGGCTAAGCTCTTTCAAAGGGAATAAACCGACAAAAAAAGAAACAGAGATTGCTAAAAACTATCTCAACGAAGAAGAACTAAACGTATTGAACCGAATTGTTACAGCCTATCTGGAAATGGCCGAACTTCAAGCCATAAACCGAAAACCCATGTACATGAAGGATTGGGTGGATCGTTTGGATGATTTTCTCGCAATGACAGGAAATGAAATATTAACCCATGCGCGGAAAATAAGTCATCAGGCAGCCCTGGGAAAAGCCCACGCTGAATACGATAAATTCAAAGAATTAACAAAGAACGAACTTTCTCAGGTTGAAAAAGATTTTATCAAAACAATTGACACAACAGCCAAGCAACTTAAAAATAAGAAGAGGTAAATGAGCAACTTAAAAGGAATTATTGACAGCATCCGCAAGATTATGTGGCAGGACACCGGACTAAACGGTGATGCACAACGCATTGAACAGTTGGGATGGATGTTGTTTTTCAAGATATTTTCGGATAAAGACAAAGAACTGGAACTGATGAACGACAACTACATCAGTCCCGTGCCAGCCGAACTGCACTGGGATGCCTGGGCCGGCGATGACGAAGGCATTACGGGCGACGAGCTGCTGGAGTTTGTGGATCGAAAACTGTTTCCAACGCTGCGGAATATTCAGCTCATCCCTTCGAAAGATGTGCAGTACAAGCGGGCTTTGATTGTTCGCGAAGTATTTGAGGGAAACAACAACTACATGAAAAGCGGCATTAACATCCGCAAAGTGCTGAATAAGCTGAACGAACTCGATTTTAACATTGCGAAGGACCGCCATGCGTTTGGCGAGTTGTACGAAACCATTCTGAAGGAACTGCAAAGCGCCGGTAAAAGTGGCGAATTTTACACGCCCCGGGCTATTACCCATTTTATTTGCGAAATGATCAATCCGCAGTTGGGCGAGAAAGTTTTAGACCCCAGTTGCGGAACCGGTGGTTACCTTACCGCTGCCATCGAGCACCTGAAGAAGCAAGCCAACAGCGTGGAGGATCACCAAAGTATTGCCCAAAATGTGATGGGGTGGGAATACAAGCCGTTGCCCTACTTGCTGGCAACGACCAACCTCATTTTGCACGACATGGACGTGCCCAACATTACCTTTCGCGACTCCCTCGACCAGCCCCTGAGCGCCTACACCGAGAAAAACCGGGTGAACGCAGTTCTCGCCAATCCGCCTTTTGGGGGTATTGTGGCCAACAACAATGAGAATAACTTCCCGCAGAACTTCCGCACCAAAGAAAGCGCCGACCTGTTTCTGGTATTGATGATGCATTTGCTGAAACAAGGAGGACGTGCCGGTATCGTATTGCCCGATGGCTCGCTCACCGGCGATGGAGTGAAACAACGGATAAGAGAGAGATTTCTTCAGGAGTGTAATCTCCACACAATTATTCGTTTACCGAATTCTGTTTTTAAGCCATATGCAACTGTCGCAACTAACTTATTGTTCTTCACTAAGGGAGAACCAACGCATGAAATATGGTATTACCAACATACGTATCCCGATGACATTAAAAGTTATTCAAAAACAAAACCATTACAGATTTCAGAGTTTGAAGAAATTAGGGCGTGGTGGAACGATAGAAAAGAACACGAATTTGCGTGGAAAGTTTCTATAGACAAAATTAGGGAAAGAAATTTTGACTTAGATATTAAGAATCCGAGTGCATGTATTGAAGATATGACCGATTCTACGAATTCTCTACTTGAAGAATTGAACAATGATCTTTCAAATATTCATTCGGACATTCAAGACATCGACAATTCCTTTACTAAAATTGAGGAGTATCAATGTAAGACTATTGGGCAATTATGTGATGTTATTAAAGGAAATACAGGAATCAAAACAGCTATTGATGGTGTTTACCCTTTAGTGACAACAGCTGAAGAGAGAGGTTCTCACAACTCTTTTCAGTTTGATGCCGAAGCAGTCTGTATTCCTTTGGTTTCTTCAAGCGGTCATGCGTCATGCGTCATTAAAAAGAGTACACTATCAATCTGGAAAATTTGCGTTAGGTTCAATTCTAGCCGCAGCTTTACCAAAAGAGAAGTCGGAAATATCTGCCAAATATCTTTATTACTACTTAAATAACTTTAAAGAAGAGCTTTTAGTCCCGTTAATGAAAGGAATGGCAAATGTTTCACTGTCGGTTGCAAAGATCAAGACTGTTAAAATCAAAGTCCCACCATTAGAAAAGCAAGAAGAACTGGTATATCTAATGGAAAAATGTGAGCGGCTGAGGCAAACACTTCAAAAATCTTCTTTAGATGCGGAGAAGATGATTATCACGTCGCTCAGGGAGGCACTGAGGTCGAAAGAAAAAGATATGGACGTATGATAGAGCTATTAGATAAATATAAAATCAAGGGGCATTTTGAATTCTCACATTCGGAGTCCCTTGAGCAGAAATGCAATGCTCCAACAAGTCAAAGTGGAGTCTACTTAATTTATGAGACCTTAGGAGAGCGTCGCAGTCTAATCTACATCGGATCAAGCGGGCAACGGAATGCAGATGGATCATTAAAAACACGACGTAGTGGAATAGGTGGAATGAAAGACCGCTTGGTCAATGGCTATCATCCAGGATTTGGAAAGGTTAAACGCAAAAATGCCTGGCCCAAACAAATGAAACTTGAAGGAATTCAGAAAATCATTGTTTATTGGTGGGTAACCTACGATGATGAGCATCGAGAGTTCCCAACGGATGTCGAAGGGATTCTGCTTAGCAACTACAAACTAAAACACGGGGCTAAGCCAAGGTGGCACTCATAAATTGTTTTATGAGCAAATTCAAAGTGAAAACTAATAATAGATTATGGCTAACCTGTGGAACCAAAAAGGGGCATCCATTTTGTTTTTTGTACCGGAGAATACTGTTTTATGAAGAATACTATTAATATCTTTTAACTCTACCATCTTCTCCAATATGAGTTTTTCTCTGCCATACAAGAAATTACCGTTCGTATCAAGCAAGTATGTATTTGGAGTGTTAACAATTTGATTGAAATAGGTTTTTTCAAAGAAAAAAATTGGAACCTATCAATATTTTTCTCTAGTTTCGCTACCGAAAAACTAATTTGGTCGATAAATAGTATTCAGAATGGAGAAAGATGAGATTATAAAGGATGAAATTTTAGTTCAGGCACAACTATTATTCCAGCAGTACGGGTTAAAGAAAACCACGATGGACGAGATAGCAGCAGCTTGCGGGAAAGCCAAAAGTACCCTTTACCATTATTTCAAAAGCAAGGAAGAAGTCTTTGACGAGGTGATCCAAATGGAAATGTTCAATCTGAGAAGGCATGTCAAGAACAAGGTGGAAGAACATGAAGGCATGATTGCCAAACTTAATACCTACATCCTCGAATTTCATAAGGAAGCCATTAATAAAGTGAACATTTACCGGGTATTGAAGCAAGAAAGTAGCTCTAAGGAAGTTGCGAGAATGCACTTTCTAAAAATGATGGAGTTCGAGCAGGCTTATATTGTTTGTATTCTGGAGGACGGTTTTGATTCCGGTGAATTTAAGGAAACTGCTAAAGAGGATATTCCTTGGCTGGCAGAAATGCTTCTGGCCTCGTTTTATGGCCTTGTTCAGTATGGAATTGAGAAAGATGGCTTTTACGATGAAGAGAAGATGAGCCGGATTGTGCATCTGGTCACTCCAAGAATATTTAGTTAATTTTTTTTGTCAATTACCGGCTAAAATACCAGTTAGGTTTTTATTGCGAAAGTTGACTTAATACACGAACCGATGACCTCTTAAGGTTATTTTTTAATATCAAAAACAGACTTAAAAACGAATATAGTATTTTGAACGAATAAGTAATATAACAATGAAAAAACAGATTCTCATTTTAACGATTGGATTGCTGGCTCTGAGTTGCTCACTGAATGAGCAGGCAGAAAACGCCAAGGATAGTCAGGAAACTGCAATCCCAGTGAAAGTTGCTGAGGCAAAAATACAAAGCGACAGGGCTATGCTGAATTATAGCGGCATATCGGAGCCCGCCCTGACCATCCCGTTAAGCTTTCAGTTACCCGGGAAAGTAGCCCGCATCTATGTTGATGAGGGAAACGAGGTCCGCAAGGGGCAAGTGCTGGCAGAGCTGGACAAAACTTCGGTACAAAGTTCGTACGATGCGGCTTTATCGATGCAAAGACAGGCGCAAGATGCATATAACCGGCTGAAAACTGTATATGACAATGGCAGTTTACCCGAAATTAAATGGGAAGAGGTGAAGGCCAAGCTTGAACAAGCCAACTCGTCTGCAAATATTGCAAAGGAAGCTTTGAATAATTGCACGATTACGGCGCCCGAAAACGGGGTGATCAGCGTCCGGAATATTGAAGAGGGAGCCAATGTGATGCTCGGAATAAGCGCGTTTAAGTTGATTTCGGTCAATGATATTCAGGTGCGTATTTCGGTGCCCGATACAGAGATCAATAAAATACAGAAAGGCCAAACCGCTACCGTTTGCTTTTCAGCCTTGACCGGTCAGGAATACAAAGCTGTTGTCGATAAAATTGGGGTGGCCGCCAATCAAATTTCAAAGACGTTCGAAGTAAAACTGAAAATCAAGGATCATGACATGACCCTCAGACCCGGGATGGTATGCGAAATCGAAATGCCGGTTGGGGGGGGTGCGCCGGGATTGCTGGTGCCCATGCAATCGGTTATGAAAAACGCGCAAAATGGCAACTACCTGTTTGTTGTCGATAAACAATCCAAACGGGCAAAACAACAGGCTATCCAAACTTCAGGAATCATCAACAACCAACTTTGTGTTACGGCCGGACTTAATCCGGGTGAGTGGTTTGTAGTTGAAGGGCAGCACAAGTTGTCCAACAATTCGATGATCAAATTCAACTAACAACATAAAAGGATAGCGCCAAACAACAACCCCTGAAACCCGAATCCCTCTACAGCACTTCGAGCTGTTTGGGCTATCCTTTTTAAATGGAAACAAGATGAAAAAAATAAATTTGGTGGAAGCTACCATGAAATACCGGCAGATTATCCTGGCATTCGTACTGTGCATGATGGTTCTCGGAATCTTTGCACTAAAAAATATGCCCCACCACGACAATCCCGGCAGAAGAAATATAACTGATCCGCAGGTATTTTTTCTCCGATGCGTTCGGATTGATGTACCGTTTATACAAGTCATTCACAATGTATGCCGGAGCAGCATTTACAAAGGCAGATACCGTTGACATGAAAGCAGCCAGAAGTCCGGCGAGGATAATGCCCTTCAAGCCAACCGGCAACAGGTTGTTGATTACATAAGGCAAAATCTTCTCGAAATCGACCTCTCCGCCACCTGCCTTCAACACCGGAGCGACATACACTAGTCCCAGAATTCCCAGTCCTGCAACCATCAGATAACGGGGAGGAAAAACCACCAGAGAGGTTAAACCGCTCATTTTGGCAGCATCGCGCGGGGTTCGGGTAGACAAGACCCGCTGCATGTCGTAACCCGGCACGGGCCCGGCCAGACTGGAAAAGATGCCCTTGAAAAACATCATCATCACGAAAGCGCCAAACATACCAAAACCGTCCTGTGCGATTTTGTCGTTCACCTGGTCAAACAATCCTCCCCAATCAAGCCCATCCTGCCAGCCAGGCATAATATCAAACCAACCGTTGGGAACCGCGGCGTTAATCTGTTCCGCTGAAACCTGATCCATAGCGAACCAAGCCACGGCGATACAGGCAACAGTCATCACAACAAATTGCATAACTTCGGTGGCTACCACACTGTACATCCCGCCTTTAATCACGTAAAGAGTGGTCAGGACAAGCAGGATAGTCGCGTAAGAATATTCCGAGATAACCCGGAAAGCACCAATCGTAAAAGACAGGTCCCAAGGGAAAATGGTAACCGCAAATTTTCCTATTCCAACGAAAAAATAGGCAATAAACCCGATGGCACTGATAATGGCGAAAACCACGACAATAATGTGCGCGAGCTTTCCGCCACGATCATTCCCAAATCGGGTCGTAATCCACTCTGCCCCAGTCATCACACCTGACCGCCGCAACCAGATAGCCATAAAGATCATCACGATCATTTGGTTCCAAACAGGCCAAAGCCAGGGAATCCATACACTTTTCAACCCATACACAAAAAGAATGGTGACCGTCCAAGTGGTGCCGGAAATGTCAAACATCCCTGAACCATTGGAAAGCCCCAAAAAATACCACTTCAAGGTATTACCCCCCAAAAAATAATTTTGGAGGCCGGCACTTGCCTTTTTCGATATCCAAAACCCGATAAAGACGCTTAGGGAAAGGTAGCTTGCAATGATTAAAATATCTATTAATGCAAAATTCATTCTTGTTATAGTTAGTGATTCTTAGATTTATACCGGCTATTGCGCATAACAAATGAAGGATCCGCGCAAAAAGTCAATCGGTAAGCTTTTTTCATTTATTTGTGTGCTGTTTCAATTCCATTTTATAGCTGGAGCCAAAGCGATCAATTACTTCAACAGTCAATTTTGAAGAAGCAGTGCGTGGCCTGGCACGAAACATATGATTTGACTTCCGGGCTGAAATCCATTTATAATCAAGTGTTCCCTTATCAGAATATACCTCGGCCGTTTTCGGATCGATCCCACTATAGGGCTCCATTTCTCCCATTCGGTTGCCATCCTCATACCAATAGACCGTCCATTGCGGATCATAGTTCCACACATTAGCGGTTACAAACTCCGGCTGCTCCGGATTCTCTCCAACAGCGTATGCCCTAAACTGGTAGTCTCTATCATAACCAAAGCTTTTAAAATACCAGCTCAACTCCGATCCATTAGCTTCAAATACGGCGTAGCCTTTGGGCGTTCCATCTTCAGCATAAGGCCCCTGCCACCATGCTCCACAAACCGAGGATATGTTGTGTTCGAACAGGTTTGGCGCAATTTCAAGGTTCCCATTTTGGTGTAAGTGCCCCGATAAAATATGCACTTGATAAGGCTTCAGTATTTTATACAACGCTTGTTTATTTACCAACGATTGTGAAATGGTCGAATAGGCAAATTGCATCACATCCTGGTCATTCAGTGCCGTTGGAATGTGAAGGGTAAGCACAACGGTACTGCCCTCGTCAATTTGAGCCAGATCCTGCTCGAGCCAATTCAGTTGTTGTTCGGGCAAATATCCAATGTAGAAATAGTCTCGTCCAATATAAAAAACATCGTTTAGCACCACATAATGAATTTCTCCACGGTTAAAGGAGTAATACGACGGTCCGAAGTGACTTTCGAAGACTTTCCCCGAGGCATTGTCTGACCGGCCGTTATAATGCAAATCGTGGTTTCCAATTGACTGATAAAAGGGAATCCCAAGTGGGGACAACATGTTCTTTATGTCGTCATAAAGTGCCGGATTGTCGCCTACGATATCACCACAACCCAACCCATGAAACGGACGTTCATCATATGTTTTCAGCCAGTCTCCCAATTCTTCTGCAACATGGCGGGCTTGCAATGCCTCTTCCTGGTTTTTCACCTGTGGGTCGGCCCATACCACAAATCCGTGATTGATGTCGTCAACCACTTGCTTTACCAGCTGAAAATCAATCGACTTTACATGTTCATGATTAACACGATGAAAGAATTGCGGAACAGAATTTACGACAGGTACTTGATAGCCCGACGGAGATGTGATATACACAAAATCGCTTGTTGCACTTCCCTCCAGAGAGTACCTACCCTCTTTATCCGTCCTACAAACAGAAACACCATCCGTGACTGCAACTCCAGCAACCCCTTTCCCTTCGCAAGTTACGTTTCCACTATAGAGTACTGATCTTCCTGATTGACCTGCCAGCGAACCAAACGCTAAGTTGATCAGCAAAAGAATTAAGCCAATATTTCGTGTCATGATGCGGTTGTTAAGATCAAAGCCGGGAATTAGTTTTCAAGGTATATTTTGTTTTCCGCTTTATCGAAATAATCAGGATCGGCTGCCATTTGGAAACCAGCTTCCACTTCCTTCCACATGTTTTTGCGGATGATGTGTACGATATCAAAAACCATTAAACCATCAGAAGCCTGAAAATTCATGGCAATTGAGCGAGATAGCTGATGACGGTTTTCGTAGAACTGATCCACCAAAATACCACCGTAGAACGGATGCCCATTCAATATGCCTTTGATTTTATCGCATGACCCCTCAACACAATACCAGGTTCCACGAGAAGCCTTGCTGTCCGTTTCATTTTTCACCAGGTTATTATTTTTCAGGTATTCCTCCATGGTCACATTCGTATAGTAGTTTCCCACAGTAAAAAGGTCAAGCACTTCAGCATAGCCATAGTTCTTGTAATCGGCCGTGGCCCAGTCAAAATCTTGCGAAGGATCATACTGGTTGCTCGCCCAGTTCACACCCACCTCAAAATAAGAAGGATACCAGGCGCCGGTATAGGTTCCGAACGAAATCTCAGGATTGACCTCTTTTACTGCTCGGGCGGCCAGGGACATGAAATCATGGATGTTTTTAGCCCGCCATTCAATCCACTTTTCAAAATACTGCCCACGTACATAATTGTTTTTTCCGTCTTCATCCTTTTTCCACTCATAAATATCCGTTGGGAAATTCTTGATTTCTTCGCCCAGGTATTCTTCGAATTTCTGCTTCGACAGTTCTGAAAAATCGGCCATAATCCCATCGTAACGGACCCGGTCAAGAATAATTCCATCCAGTTCAGGATACTTTTCTGTGACCTCTGTAAATACATTCAAAATGTGCTTTTGAAAATCTGGATTGATTGGATTGATCATGGCTGAATATTTTTTCTTTTGAGTCATGATCGAGACAATGCCTTCATCCGGAGTGTATACCATTGTTGCCCACTCAGGGTGATCCATATAAGTTTGCCCCCGGTCGAAAAAGTTGTGACCACCCACAAAGGTATTCATCGACGCATGAACTTTCAGCCCGAGCTCGTGAGCCTTCTTAATAAAATGACCCAAGTAATCAAAATCTGGCCGTTCAAAGCCATCCCACTCAGTCATCTGAGGAGCATAATCACTTTTATAGAGCACTTCTCCAGTAATGGGCCGGATATCCACAACAGCATCGGTAAAACCAATGTTTTTAATCTTCTCCAGGTAAAAATCGATGGAGTCAGGGTAGCTGAAACGTTCAAAGTTCGCTTCAGCATCGAACCAAATTAATGCGGGCTTAGCAACTGAATTTCCTACTTCTGATTTAGGAGTTTTCTGGCTACATGCAGAAAATATGATGACTGAACACAGCAGTCCTAACACAATTGAATTTCTCATTTTGTATCAATTAAAAAATACTTAAATGCTTTTTTACTTTTCCTCGCCGGTTACCGCGTCAATTCCTTGTTTGACGTACTTCCACTGATCTTTTTGTTTCAGGTGAATCATATCAAACAGAAAATATCCATCACAGGAATTCATGGCTGCATCCACAGATTGGATAATGGCCTGATTAGTCACCTCACTGCTACTGGTTGCCCAATCGCCATTTCCTACATCAGGCCCCCCAATGACAATAGCCTCATCTTTTATCTTATCTGCTGCACGGGAGCAAAATCCCTGAATTGTCCATTCAGAGGTTCCATAAACTCTTGTTGGTGCGGCATATGCTCCAATCAGGATAATATCCATGTGGTCGGCATAACCGTAATTTTTATAGTTTGCAGTAGCCCATTTCGGATAGTCGGATGCCGTGTTGTAGTTCGGGCTGGCCCAGTTGACCCCAACACCATAATAGGAAGAATACCAACCTCCGACGTACACACCAAATTCGATATCAGGATTGACCGATTTTACCCTAATTTGAGCCTTTTCCATAAAATCGTGAATGACTTTCACCCGGAATTCAAGCCACTGTTTAAAATATGTTGGCAAACTTGATGGAAGTCCTCCGTTTGTCATTGAATACTCCATGACATCAGCAGGAAAATCTTGTAAAGAATAGCCCAAAAAATCTTCAAAATTTTTCTTGGTGTAATCGGAAAAGTCGCTATCAAACCCATCAAAGCGTCCACGATCAAGTATAATACCGTCTAAATCCTGATAGGCAGCTAGATCTTCCAGCATATCGCAAAGGTAATCCTGGACTTCTTCGTTCGCCGGATTAAAGAATTTTGCACCGCTGCCTCCCAAATCCATGGTATTTACGATTCCAGATTCTGTCAGCAATTGCGTAGCCCATTCCTTCTTGTCTGACTCTCTGAACAGCATCCCTTCAGAACCTATACTGGTGGTGTTACCTCCAGAGAAGGTGTTGACTCCTGCATAGACTTTCAGGCCCAGACTATGGCCGGCATCAATAAATGCCTGCAAATAATCCCAAGTAGCTGTTCGTTCAATTTTAGTGTATCCTGAAGGCAGCCACGCGCCCAACCATTGAACTTGTTCAACAACGTCGGTTTGAAACAATACATCTCCGGTGGTTGGTCTCACATCAACGACCACGTCGGTGAAACCCGCTTCTTTAGCTAAAGTCAAGTCACGCACAATATTCTCTTTACTATTGGCGAAATCAGGAAAGTTGGCGGCAGCATCCACCCAGATGACCCGGGGCTTTTCTGAATTATCCTTTTCTTCTTCCCATTCCCACTCCAATTCATCGTCTTCTTGACCGCCACACGAAACCAACGTTCCGGCAAATGCCAAATATATCATTGTTAGGAACAAAAATCGATTCAGTTTACTATTCATAAATATTGAGAATATAGATACTGGCACCACTTTTATGGTGCCAGTATCTGATTAATAAAATCACATATCAATGCAGTCAAATTGGTATCCTACCACATAACCATTGGTAAACATGAAATAGAGGTACATGTAATAACCATCTTCCGATACACGCAATGCAACATCGCCTGTCCCATTAGCATTTACTACCGGTGGATCAATTGACTTACCGCCGTAGACATTGCGTTCAGCTTCCCAAACAACAGCATCGCAAGTTCCTGTTTCCAAATTGCCTGAGAAGTTGGCATCGTTGCTTACATCCAACAGCCAAACGGCATCAGCTGATCCCCAGGAGAAGCTATTTACCCAGTTGAGTACCGCATAGCCCGCATTATTGAACATGGTATAATCCACAGCATTCTGAATATAGTTTGCGCTGATCGGCTCAAGTGACTTGCTAACCGTATTGCTTGAGCCATCGACCCAAGCAAAAGTATTGTCGGAGTATGAAGCCACAAAATAATCTGCGGTTAAATCCGTACTTGAAGTCGAAACCACATCAACATTGGTGGTCCATCCTTTTGTCAAACCACTCATGGCAACAATTTCAGGTGTTTGAGAGCTCAAGGCACCTCCAACGACAGTCCAGCGAGCAATCTGTTGTCCGGCAGCAAGTATCGGTGCAGTGATGATTGCGTCACCGGCAATACTTCCCTGAATAGAGAATTTGCGGCCGATGGGCACGCCTCCATCCCATTCAATCATCAACTCCGGTGTAGAAGTCAAAGATGTCAGTTTCCAAATTTTGAATGCCCCTGCGTTTGGAGCCAGATTGCAAATCAAAACATTACCATCAGCATCTGCAGTACTATAAAAGTTGGTCAATGACCCGGTGATAGCGCCCAAGTCAATTTCGCCTAGCTTTTCGCCCGTTTTGGCATCAATGTACACGCTGCTGGCGTTTCGTGTATTCAATACAACATAATCGCCAGCAGCTGCCATTCCACCGGTTAGGTGATCGACTGTGATGCCGAGGTCAGCTTTGAGTTTTTTGGCAAACATCAATTTAGCACTTCCGGAGCGAATACCATAAGCCAATTTCTCTGGTACTTCCTTTTTCACAGTGTACACATTTTGCGTAACACCATCATGCGCAGTTACTGTTAGCTCCACATCGCTGTTGTAGTCCAATTCTGTTGTTCTCGGATCAGGTGAAATTGTTGCATGATACGATAGCGCCACATTGCCCAGAGCAGGTTCCAAATCACCAATCGCAACCAATGAAATCGTTTTGGCTGCTTCATTGATTACCCCAGAAAGGCCCAGCGATGGAAGTGAAAAGTCTTTAATCAGGCTTTCTGAGCTTTTACGAATTTCGCCTTTTACAATGATCTGCCTTTGCGCCTTCACCTGATCCGTAATCGTGATCATATTTTCCTGAGTCAAGTCCAGGTATAATAGCGCCGGACTTACCACAACATTATCGTCCAAATTGGCCGTTACACGCATCCGTTTCAGCATTTCTTCCGTTACTTGGTTATCACTACTCTCTGGAAAGAAATAAGGAATTGGGATAACAATCTCATCGATGTCTTCTGACAAATAGCCCGTAAATTGTCCTGTACCGTCTTCAAAAGTAGCCGTAATGCTGTTTATACCATCCCTTGAAACAGAAGGCAATAATTCATCTGGTTCGTGGCAACCGCCCAAGAATGTGAGCAGAACCAACATGATCGCTATAAACTTATTATTTCTCATAATTCTATGTTTTATTTCCATTCATCATACTGTTCGATCGCCGAGTTATTTGCCAACTCACTGTAGGGAATTGGAAATACGTAGGTCTTATTCAAAAACTTACGATCCTGCAAATCGCAGTCAACATATTCGTACAAATACCCGGCAGGATCCTTCGAAATTTTCAGGCCGTGTACGCGATAGTTATTGTACTCGTCATCAGCGAGCTTCCACCGACGCATATCCCAGTACAAGTGACCTTCGTAAGCCAATTCAATCTTGCGTTCCTTACGAATGGCGGCAAACAATTCATCTCCTGTGATTCCGCTAAGTGCTGGTAATCCGACTCCGGCACGTGTACGTACTGCATTGATGTCCGCAAGCGCTGGTCCGCTATTCCCCAAACGATAATTTGCTTCTGCACGATTGAGATAAACTTCCGCCAGGCGAATTTCAACCCAAGTTTGCGTACTTAAATAAGTTACAAGATCGGTATGCTCCTCATCTCTGAACTTTCGAAGGTAATATCCTGTAACCGTGCGGCCCTTTGTGTAGGTGTCTTCCCGGTATCCCATGTATTTTCCATTGGTTCCGTCAACACTGTTTTCCATGGTCTTTCCCATCCACTCTGAGCCGTTGTAAATCACTGTCGCGTGAAAACGGGGGTCCAGTTGATCGTATGGAGGAGTTGCTGTGGTGCCGCCCTCAACATGCCAGGGACTCCAGTCAACGACTGTTCCATCCTTGCTCTCGTATGATTCCACCATTTCCTGAGTTGGCACACCGCTACCTCCCTGATTTTCAATTTCGCCAAATGTTGAGTAATCTTTATCAAAGGTATGATTCGGCCCTGTGATCAGGTAATTGTATTCCAACAAGGATTCAGAGTTGCCACCTTTCCAGGCATCCTGGTAATTGTCAACCAGAGCGTAGGTGTCTAGTTCTAAAACGGCGTCAGCCGCATCTTTAGCAGCTTGCCAGCGTTCAGCATAGAGCATTGCGCGGGATTTCATGGCTAAAGCTGCTCCCTTGGTCACTCTTCCGGCATTATCTCCAGACCAAACAACCGGTAAGGTTTCGGCGGCAAAATCCAAATCATCTGCTATCAAGTTCCAAGTCTCTTCGGCTGAAGAACGGTCTTTGTTTTTCTCCAAGTTCATATCGGTATACAGAATAACTCCCCCGTGCCGTTTGGCTAATTGGAAATAGAGGAAAGCACGGAAGAAGCGCGCCTGCCCTTCAAAAAGCTTATTCGCCTCTTCATCCAGTTTGGAATAAGTTTCCAGTCCAACCAGGAATTCATTGACCCTCCGTATCCGTTCATAAGTAGTGCCCCAGGTATTTAACAGGTTACCTGTAGAAGACATCACTTCCGGAGTAAATACATAATTATTGGCATCTCCCGCTTTTGATCCGGGTACATATGACCCGTATTTTAGCGTTTCTGTCAAACCTTCGGTTAAACTCCCACTAAATTGAGAATTCCCAAAATTTCCATAACGATCGATATAAGGGTAAAAACCGTTGATGTACAGGGCTACATTTTCTGCACTTTCCCATACAACTTTATCGGAGATTCTATCTGTCGGTGTTGTTTCGAGTAAATCATCACAGCCGATTAAACTGACAATCCCGAGCAATAAGACTAGTTTTAATATTTTATTCATAACAACAATTGTTTATTTTTAAAATATCAGTTTAAGACCCATGGAAACAACGCGTTGTTGCGGATAGTAGCCGTTCGATACTCCAGGTTGTTCCGGGTCGATATTGTATTTGGAGAGTTGACTAATTGTGAAAAGATTCTGGCCTTCGGCATAAACCCGAAGATTATCCATTCCAATACCTTGAGTCCATCGCTGGGGAAACGTATAACCTAACTGCAAGCTTTTAAGTCTCAGGTAATCTCCATTGCGATACCAGAAACTTGACGAATAAGCATTATTTGAACTCGCCGTAACAAGTGCAAGCCGAGGAAATTCACCATCAGGATTATCTTCTCTCCATGAATTTTCAACGAGATACTTCGGTGAATTCCCCCCGTGATAAAAGGGTTTTGTCATGGATGTATTATCCATTACACCTCCACTATACACCCCAGTCAATGCCACTTCACGGCCTAAACCACCCTGAATGAGTGCCGACAGGTCGATTCCTTTCCAAGCTCCATTGAACGTCAAACCTCCAACAAATTTAGGGTAAGCTGATTTACCGATGTAGCCACGATCCTGCTCATAAGAAATCACACCGTCTCCGTTGCGGTCCATGTACTTTATGTCACCAACGCGTACTGCCTTGCCTACAATCGTTGGTGAGTTATCAATCTCTTCCTGACTTTGAAACAAGCCGAGAGCAATAAACCCAATTTGTGATCCGACTTCCTTACCTGTAAGTTTTAGCCAGTCAGGTGTATTTTCGGAGTCCCCAAAACGCAGCCACCGACGCTCAGTATAGGTTCCATTCAACCCGAAGCTGTATCGGAAATCACCTACCTGGTTTCGGTGTGTCAAAGAGAATTCAAAACCTTTGTGATCTTGTTTGTTATTATTCTCATAGCCATAAACATATCCACCATATGAATCAGGATAAGTAGCGCTGGCTGAACTCAACATATCGTAAATATACTTGTAGAATACGTCAAACTCGACGCCCAATTTCCCTTTCCACAGCATCGCATCAAATCCAAGGTTGTATTGTAGCGCCTTTGCCCAGGTCAGATCGATATTCGCTGGCTTGGATGTAATCAAACCACTTTGTGATGTTCCCCCCAGGATGACAGCAGGATCATTCAAGAATGATAAGGTGTTCAGGTAGTAATACGGACTGATCTCGGTTGTCCCTGTCAAACCAAGACTCGCCCTCAACTTAAGATTATCAACATAGCTAAACCGGTCCTTAAACCATCCTTCTTCTGAAACACGCCATCCCAGAGAACCTGCGGGAAATGGACTCCAACGCTTACCTTTGACCATTCCTCCAAAAACATAGCTACCATCATACCGCAAGGAAAATTCTGCTAGATACTTTTGGGCATAATCATAGGTTACCCGGCCTAAATAACCTGCTTGCCTTTGCTCCGAACTACTCCCTGAAACTTTGGTTTTATCGTCCATGGTAGCATAATTCAATTCATCGAGCTCTAAAATGTCAAACCCATAACCATAGGCACCAAACAAATTACCATCTCGGTTAATGGTTTCCATTAATGCAAGCAGAGAAAGACTATGCTCTCCAAACTGATTCTCGTAGGAAATGCTTGAGTTGGTTGTTAATCGTGAATAATGAGACAATCCTTCCACCAGGCTTGTGGTCGTTCCACGGGCATCATACGTATAGGAATAACCAATATCTCCGGTTGTTGCTGTAGGAGCCGTCGCAACGTAGGTGTAATAAGGAGTTGAAAAAGCCTTGGATGTTTGGTAGGAAATATCATATCCTGACATAAATTTGAGGCTAAGTCCTTCGACGAAAGGCACCCGGTACCTTAAAGCCAGGTTCGTTTGAATAATACTACTTTTAACCTTACTGTAACCGGTTAAATCAGAAGCAGCCAGCGGGTTAACATACGAGCTTGCCGTTCTTGTAGAAACAGGTGTCCCATCCTTTTCCATTGGTACATATGGGTGTGCTCTCATCGCTTGTTGGGGAATATTATTCCAATCTCCCGGCGATGCTGAATATCCAGGGCGTTTACGATCTTCTATTCTCCCGGAAATATCAAAAGTCAAATCCAGGTTGTCAGCAATAACCGCATCAATATTTGATCGGAGGTTCAGACGATCATAATCGAATCCCTCAACGTTACCTTTTTGTTTGTAATTCCCTAATGATACAAAGTATTTAATTTTATCGGTACCACCTGTGGCATTCACGTTCACATTCATTGTTCTTCCCAACCCGAATGTTTCCTCATACCAATCGGTATTTCCCCAACCATCAGTTGGATCATCATTGAGCATTTTTTCCACATGAGTAGACGAAAACACAGGAGCATCCCCATCCATCTCACGAGCTTTATTGTACCAATATGCATATTCAGGGCCATCCAACATATCCAACATGGTGGCGTTGGAACTAACACCATAAGAGCCTGAAAATGAAATTCTAGAAGGTCCAGTTTTCCCACGTTTGGTGGTTACAATAACCACTGCATTAGCATCAAGTCCATAAACCGAAGCGGAGGAAGCGTCCTTCAATACGGAAACAGAAGCGATTTCATTGGGATCAATTTCCGAAATACTACGCTCAATACCATCAACAATATATTTAGCCCCGGTACCCCGTATGATAATGCTAGCACCATCTGATCCAGGTTGGCCTGATTGCTGTAATGAAACAACGCCGGAAATCAAGCCACCCAGCATATTATTGATATTCCCAACCGGTTTTTTCAAGAGTTCATCACCCGAAATCTGTGAAACGGCGCCTGTTACAGTCTGTCGTTTTTGGGTACCGTAACCTACGACCACGATCTCATCGAGTCCTTCATTTTTTTCTGAAAGAACTACATTGATTCGCGTACGGTTGGCTATTGGCTCTTCTTTGGTTTCGTAACCAATAAACGAAAAAACCAGAATGGCATTATTATCAGCCACCGAAAGGGAGTAATTTCCATCGACATCGGTGGTTGTTCCACTCAATTCGCCTTTAATTGTAACGGAAGCCCCAACCAATGGATCTCCATTTCCCTCCGACACACTCCCCTTAATGATAACTTGAGCCGAAGCATATTGTATGAACAATAGAAAAAACAGAGTCAGCGTATAACCTAATAGGTTAGATTTTTTTTTCATCATGTGGATTAACATTAATTGACAGTTAAAAATGATTTAACTTTTTAAGTAATTTTTTAAGATATCTGCCATATCTTTACAAGAAGCATGGTATTGAAAAACTGATGTGACGAATATCTAATGGTATGATATTTCTATATTTTCCAATAAAATGCAGTAGTTGAGTACAAGTTTATAGCAAATTGAAAATTCGCTTTAAACGGAATCTGTAAAATTTTGATATTGAAGTAAATTTGTCGTGTACTAATTTACTCTTGCCTGTCCTTGTGCCCCCAAGCCTCGTGGCAGGCATTTTTTTGTTGTCATCTCGTTTTCATTATTTCATATTGTTTTAGTTTAGTTGTTAGTACTTCTTAATTAAGTTATATGAGTTGCAAAGAACGAAGGACGATCGCCGCAGCTCCTTTTGACGCAGCGTCCCCTCCGATCGAGGAAAATATTAATTCACATGAACGAAGAGGTAGTTGAAGGCCGGTGTGGGTCATCCCCGACTTTATTGAATCTATCAGAATGTCTTTTGCTGATACAAACTCTCCGCCTATAATTATTACTCCGGGATTGAGTAGATTGATCATATTTCCCAAAGCCTTTCCTAGTTTAAAACCTAAATTATGGGTTAACGAAATCGAGAGCGAATCTCCACCTGAAGCCGCTTTTAATATATCTACATACTTAATCTGACTGGATTCACGACCTGTGAGCAACAAAGATATTTCGCCGGCTTCAACTTGTTGCTGAAAATTTTGCTCCAGCGCATACCCTGAAACTTCAGTTCCAAGGCAACCTCGCTTCCCACACAAACAAAGCCTATCTGACTCCGCGAATTGGATGTGTCCAAACTCACCGGAAAATCCCTGTTCTCCAACAACCAATTCGCCATTTGCGATTACAGCCAACCCCATCCCACGACTCAAATTCAATACAAATGCATTCTTTATATCTTTAGCTTTGCCGAAATACTGCTCCGCTAGACCCAACACGTGTGTATCATTATCAATATGGACCGGGAACGAAAATTTCGCGGAAAAGAAATCGATTAACGACCCTTCCAAAAAATTGAAGTAATTATGCGAATATCCTGTCTTTGAATTTACTCGCCCAGTGATTCCCATTCCCATTCCTAAAACCCGGCTGGCATTAATACCCGACGTGGAGATGGCTTTCTGAATAAAAGCGACGACACGATCCAAACAACCAGGGGTGTTCTCAAGAACAAAATTCTCTTCTTGAAACTCGAAAACCTTTTGCATATCCAGGTTATACACCGAAAATGAAATGCCTTTTAGTAAAACTACAACACCTATACAATAGGCAAAATCCGGATCAACTTTGTACAAGGAAGGGCGTCGTCCATTGTTGGTTTCTTTTTTCCCAGACTCAACAATGACTTGATCATCAATCAGCTCATTTATGAGCTTTGTGCCGGTCGGAACGCTCAACTTCACCTTTTTACAGATACCGGGAATGGTTAGCGGCTTCTCGGATTTATTGAGCAACCCAACAATCTTTCTCTTTTGAGCATATTGTCGGTTCTCATTATTAACATCTTCTATGTTTTTCAAAAATATCTCCACCTGTATCTCAATTAGAATTATTTTTATTTACCGCATGCAAGTTTATAAATATTTTTATTAACACAAAAGCTTTTTTTAAATATTTTTATCTGGATGATTTTAGTTGTTTTTTCAGTCCGAGTATGACCGAATGGTAGAAGACATGGAATTACAATGGTACCGCCTCTCCAAAGCAACAATCAAGGACTTTCCCCAATTTAAGACGGGTAGTCAATTCCAAGTATGATAGTTGCAAAGCAGAAAACCTATAAAACCCTTCATGACATGGAAAGGTGTAGTGAGCACATTTTAATTGCTCCATTGCTAAGCCAACTGATTCTTCAAACATTAGATTACGAAGATGTATCCGATTTGTATATTCAGGGTAACTATTAATACCATTGGGACCGCTTGCTATCATCCTGTGAGTCTTATCGTGATCAGGAGAAGATCAGGCAACGCAAACTTTTATCTCGTACGGGTTGAAGACGAGAAACTGTAACAACCAGCCGAGGCGATCAGTAGACACACCGATAAGCTGGCTGTTTTCAACCTAACCAAAGATGTTGATGAAGAAAAATCCAACATCGTGAGGGCCAATACTAGTATTGAAACGGATGATGGATGATCTGGGGTTTCAGCTTGCCTTTCGTTCGGCAACGCAAGCACCCCAATCTCAAGTTCGATCTGAAGAAAGTAATCTTCACCCAATACTGATCGAGCTTTAGGGAAGATTTCAATGAATGGATCAAATAGTATTAAAGCCTTTTTAATCTCGTACCGAAAGTCGAACCAATTCCTTGGTAAAATAATTTTTCCGGTAGAAAAAGAAGGCAACAAAAGCCAGAACAGCCGTTGCTATTCCGATGGTGTAGGAAATTTCTTTTGAAAGCGAAAACCCTTCCGGAGCAAAAAGCAGGTAGGTGACAATTACCGCGGTCATAAAAACCGCTGGTATTAATGTTACCCAGTAGAATTTTCGTTCTTGCGCCAGGTAAACGGTGATGGTCCATAAAACCACCATTGCCAGGGTTTGATTGGCCCAGGCAAAATAGCGCCAAATGACGCTGAAGTCGATCTGAGTCAGCAAGAAGCCAGCTAAAAACAGCGGAATGCTAATAAACAGCCGGTTTTTAATCGGCCCTTGTTTGAATTTCATGAAATCGGCAACGATCAAACGGGCGCTTCTGAAGGCAGTATCACCCGAAGTAATTGGAGCCGCCACGACACCAAGTAAGGCCAAAAATCCACCAAAGGTTCCCAGCAAGGAGTTCGAAATTTCATTCACAATAAATGCCGCATTGCCACTGTTTGCTGTCATCATTTCGTTGAGTTCGCGGATTCCTCCGAAAAAGCTCATGCTGATAGCCGCCCAAATCAGGGCAACCACTCCTTCCGTAATCATGGCCCCGTAAAACACTCTACGCCCGTATTTTTCGTTGGTCAGACACCGTGCCATTAAAGGCGATTGGGTCGCATGAAAGCCGGAGATCGCTCCGCAGGCAATGGTGATAAACAACATCGGGAAGATGGGAAAGTCGGCTGTGTTTACATGGAAGTTTTGCATGTTGGCCAAATTCAGCTCAGGAATGTGATAACCTTTTACAAAAAGGGCAACGATCAGTCCAACAGCCATAAAGACCAAGGCAAAGCCAAAAACGGGATAGATTCGCCCAATTACTTTGTCAATAGGGAGCATGGTTGCCAACAGGTAATAGGCGAAGACGACCCATACCCAAAAGGTTGTGGAAGCGAAATTTGGAGTCAGCCCCGAGAGAATTTTCGCCGGGCCCATAATAAAGACGGCTCCCACGATGACCATTAGCAGCACAGTAAAGGCCCGCATAAATTGTTTGGTACCCACACCCATGTATATGCCCACAATTTCGGTTATGCTCAATCCCCTGTGTTTAATGGAAAGCATCCCGGAGAAATAATCATGTACAGCGCCGGCAAACACGGAGCCCAGGACAATCCAGATAAAGGCAACCGGTCCCCACATGGCTCCGGCAACCGCACCAAAGATGGGCCCCAATCCGGCGATGTTCAAAAATTGGATCAGAAAGATGCGCCACCAGGGTAACGGCATATAATCGACGCCGTCTGTCATGGCGTAAGCGGGTGTTTCCCGGTTGGGATCAACTCCCATAATCCGTTCGATTATTTTGGAATAGAAAAAATAGCCAAGCAACAAGATCAGGATGGATACGAAAAAAGTGATCATAAGGAGTAGTCAGTTTTATTGTAAGAAGTTAACACAGACTAAAATATTAAAAAAGACATCAGTTCCATTCGAAACGCGGGAGGTGGTTTATTTCCTCCCGCGTTTTACTTCGTGGGTTACGGCGATTTTTCGATCGACTATTTTTGTTCAAGCCTAAGCTTTTGTCCTTGGCTGAGAAGGACATTTTCCAACTCCTTGTAGGGCACATCCTGTACTCCAAGATCCTTTTCGATGGCCAGCACAGCGGCGGCAGCCGCCGATTGTCCGAGGATCATAAATACTGGTTCCATGCGGATAGAGCCAAAGGCGATATGCGTCGCGCTCAGGCAGACCGGCACCAACAGGTTTGTGCATTCTTCTTGTTTAGGGATGATGGAACGGTAACTTATCGGGAAAGGATATTTGACATGGGCCTCCACATTGCCTTCGTTTTTGACAAATCCTTCATCGGTGACGTAACGTTTCACATGGTGCGAATCCATCCCATAAGCTGCCATGCCAACCGGGTCTTCCACGTTTTCAATCCGTTCGCAGTTTTTCTGCGTCATCACGTAACTGCTGAGCATACGCCGTGCTTCGCGGATATACAATTGTTGCTGCCAACCGTCTTCACGTTCAAACTCATCTTTGCAGGTTCCCCAACGTGACACTTCGTTCCGGATGGACTCCGGCATACGCGGGTGGTAGGCTAAGGTCCACATGACGCCTTGCTGGTAATTACGGTGTGCTTCCACAATCTTTTCCCTTTCAGCATAACTTGCTTCGGGGTAATCGTAGTTTTGTCCAATAAAGTCGGTTGAAAAACCAAGCCTGTTGTTGGTGTCGGTTTTGCGGTTGGGCATCGCTGAGTTGATCCATGGCACCGCCTTTTCGCCTGCTTCGTAATTCCGCAGCAACAGTTCATAGTTTAGTTCCTTGTAGCCTTCGGGTTTGGTAAAAGGAATGCGATTGTCGGGATGGTCGGTCAGGCACATGCGGAAACAATAGGCCTGGATACCTTTGTCGCCTGCGCCCAGTTCACCGGGCCCGCCTTCTTTGATGTAAGGCAAGAGTCCGCTGTCGGGATTTCCTTTTTCAACATAAGGGTCCACGCCATCCACAAAGTTGTGGTTGCCGGCGTTGATTGAATGACCCCCGGTAATTGTTTTTGCCACTTCGGTATATTGAATTCCGTTGAGATTTTCGCCGTATTCGCTGTTTGCTTCGCGGCCGATGGTATAGCTTACTCCAGCCGCAGCCATCAGGTCGCCTTCGTATGTGGCGTCAATAAACATCTTGCCAGTGTATGTTTCGCCGCTTTCCATGGTGATTGCAGTAATCTTATCCCCCAACTTCTCCACGCCTGATTCCCGGTTTAAACTTTGGTTGTAAACCAGTTTCACCTTTTCCTTTTTCAACATATCATGATAAACTTTTAGGGCTGCCGATGGTTCAAAGGTCCACATGGCTTTTTCATGGTCCTCAGTCCGGGTTTGTCCGCCATCTTTATATTCCGATGGTTTTTGCCAGTTCCAGTTAGCCGTGTTGTTGTAATACTGGCGGATATTGCGGTAAAATTCCAGGGCGATGCCCCCAACGGCTTCTTTTTTGCCAATGTCGGTTTGTCCAAGTCCACCGGTAGTCAGGCCGCCAATTCGGTTGGTGGGTTCAATGAGTACGACTGTTTTTCCCATCCGGCTTGACTGAATGGCTGCAGCTACCCCGGCAGAAGTCCCGCCATAAACGACGAGATCATAGGTTGTCTTTTTTGCTGCTTGTCCGGTAACCACCAAGAGGAGCAGCGTGATTGTCCAAATTATTGATTTCATATAAATTACGGATTAGGAGTTATTAGATGCAGGTTAATCATGATTACTTATGAGTTCTATGATTTTATCAATTTTCAATTTAAACCATATAAATCCATATTAATCTGCGTTCCATGATTTTCATTTTAGATCACTTTCAGTGACCGCCAATACTTGCTTTCGTTCTTCCAGTACTTTTTCCAAATCGGCATAGGGAACTTCCTGTACAGCCAGTTTTTTATCGATTGCCAGCGAAGCTGCGGCCGCAGCCGACTGTCCCAAAATCATAAATACCGGTTCCATGCGGATGGAGCCGTAGGCAATGTGGCTGGACGACACCGCTGCTGGTACCAGCAAATTGGTGCATTCTTCTTTTTTGGGGACGATAGAGCCATACGAAATTTGATATGGATGGTGCGGGTGGACGCCAATGTCGCCTTCGTTCTGCACAAAACCTTCATCGGTGACATAGCGCTGCACGTTGTGCGAGTCCATCGTGTAGGAGCCCATGCCAACAGGGGAGGGAACCTCCCGTTTGCCCAATACGTCATTTTCGGTGGTCACGTATTCGCCGAGCATCCGGCGGGCTTCGCGAATGTATAATTGGTGCGGCCAGTGGCCATTGTCGGTGAACTCGTCTTTTGCCAATCCCCATTGCTGCATTTGGCTCCGGATATCTTCCGGCACGCGTTCATCGTTCGCGACAAAATACAACAGCCCTTTTTGATAATCTTCATGTGCTTTGATAATTTTTTTGCGACGATCGTACGAAGCCTCCGGATAATCATAGTTCATCCCGATAAAATCGCTGCTGAACGGGCCGTGGTTGTTGGTGTCGGTTTTCCGGTTGGGGATCATGTCGAACTTGTTGAACCACTCGCGCCAACCGGCTTCAAACACGCGGGCCAACAGTTCGTAGTTTTTCGGGTTGTAATTGTCGGGCTTCGGGAACGGTACCCGGTTGTCGGGATGGTTGCTCATGCATAGGCGGAAACAATAAGCTTGCAATTTGTTGTCACCTGTGCAATTTTCGCCCGGCTTTTCTGGAGAAATGCCGAAAAGCAAACCGCTTGTCGAGTCGCCCTGCACCACATAAGGGTCGATGTTGTCCTTGAAATGATGGCCATGATGAAAAATGCCGGCCTGCACACCGTTCCACTCTTCGTTGTAAACCGAACAAGCTTCGCGGCCAACGTGATAGGAAACTCCGGTAGCGGCCATCAGGTCGCCTTCATAAGTGGCGTCAATAAAGATTTTTCCGGTAAAAGTTTTCCCTGAAAGTGTTTTGATGGAAGTGATTTTTTCATTTTCAACCGTTACGCCATTTTCGCGGTCAAGCCATTCATCTCGTAAAACGGTTATTTTGTTTTCTGAAATAAAATCTTCAAAAACCTGCTCGGCCACATGCGGTTCAAAAATCCACATGGTGCGGTTTTCGCCATCCATGGCAACCGTTCCCTGGCCTTTATTGCCATACTCCGAATGTTTTTGCCATTTCCAGGCCGCCGAATCATTGTAATGTTGCCACACCCGGTGATAAAATTCGCGCGACAAGCCGCCGATGGTTGATTTGTTGCCGGTGTCGGTAAAACCTAATCCGCCTGATGAGAGCCCGCCTAAGTGGGTGTCGGGTGACACAACCAACACGGTTTTTCCTGATTGGACGATTTCAACTGCGGCAGTTACTGCAGCAGAGGTACCGCCATAAATAATGACATCGGCGGTTTCTGTATTTTCTAACTTTTTTTGTTGGCATGAAAGCAAAACCAGCAGGCACGCTGTGCTGAAAGTTAATGATTTTAAAAATTTTGGTAGGTATTTCATGTGTTCGATTTATAAATGAGTTAGGTCCATATTGAATGTTAATAAACTGAAAGGTTAATTCACCGACAGTTGCTTCAACGTGTCGACAATAGGCGCCAGCTTTTTTCTGGCCTTTTCCGCCTCACCCGAATCAGTCGCTTCAGTTTTTTCCTCCGGAAGTCCCCTGCAGTCAACCAGCCTGTTGTTAATGGCATGTAAACGCCATTCACCATCAAAGATAAAGAAATCATCGTTGATCCCACTGGTTACCCATTGGCGTTGACCAGCCCCTTTCCCGGTCAATGGCTTCACAAAAGAGATTCCATCCGGATTGGCATGTTCAGGGATGCTTGCCCCTGCCAGTTCACAAATGGTAGGGAAAAAATCGGCAAAGTCGATCAAATCATTCACTTTGGCGTTTGCCGGAATCCTTCCGGGAGAGTATGCAATGAAAGGGACATGGGCACCGCCATCGTTCAGATGAAACTTTCCGCCGATCACTTCTCCACTGACGGTTTTCCGCGGCTCGTCAGCAAAAGTGCCATTGTCGCCCATAAAAAAGACAATGGTTTGATCAGCCAAATTGAGCTCATCCAAGGCATTCAGCAAAATACCCACTTGCTTGTCGAGATAGCTGATCATGTGATCCAAATCAGCTTCCCGTCTATCTTTTACATCATCGGGTGTTTCGATGATTGGGTCGTGGGGGAGCATCATGTTATGATGGATCAGGAAAGGTTTCCCAGCTTCCTTAGCTGTTTTCATCCTGTCGATGACATAATTCGTGAGCATATCGGGACCAAAATCTTTTTCAGTGGCTGCCATGATTTGTCCATCGCGGTTTAACGTCGGCCCCCAATAGCGGACCGTTTTCTTGTTGTCTTTCCATATTTGCCAGACGCACCACGAATCGAAACCTGCACTTCTACAATGGTCAGGATAGAATTCCAAAGCCCCCAATTGCCATTTCCCGGTAACCGAAGTTTGGTATCCTGCTTCTTTTAATGATTGTGCATAAGTGGGAAAGCGGTTTTCAAAATCAACAACTTCTTTCGAACCCAAATGAATGGGAAGGACTTTGGTATATTGATGCCTTGGGGTATAGCTTCCGGTGTACAGGCTCATGCGCGAAGGTGTACAAACCGGGCTGGTATAAGTCCGCGTAAACAGTGTTCCTTTTTCCGCCATTTGATCAAGGTTTGGTGTTGAAGTGCCCAAACCTCCATAACATCCTAATTTCTCATAGCCAAGATCATCGGCCAGGATCAACAAAATATTTGGTTTTTCAACTGGTTGTTCTGCTTTTTCAGCACTTTGTGCGGTAAATGCAAATACCAAAGGGATACTTAAAAAAATGCTTTCTGATTTCGATCTCATACATATCAGCTTAAATTATGAAAAAAGGGATATTCCCAAGACTACAAATACAATGAACAAGAAGGCACCAAGCCACGAAAATATAGTTGTGAGCTACTGTAATCCGCACCTTTGTGCCTTCCATTTTCAATTTCTGGATTTACGGGCCGGTCGCAAATACGATCAATTAATATCCAGGGTTTTGATCATCCTGGCTTAAAGCCGGGTTATTATTGATTTCATTTTCAGGCAATGGCCATAGTAAGCGTTGGTCGATGATGTTTTTTCCAACGGCGGCAAAAGCTTCTTGCACCTTCCCTGTCCGTTTCAGGTCAAACCAGCGCCTTCTTTCCAGCATAAGCTCGTAAGCCCGTTCCATCAATACAGCATCAGCAAATTCCTCTTCGCTCATTCCTGTTGGATAATCAACAGGTGAAACTGCTGTAGGATCATAACCATAAGCCCGCCTTTTGACCATGTTCAACCTTTCCAAAGCCAAAGCTGTTGGCCCGCCTTCAGCGCGGCATTCGGCTTCTGCGTAAAAAAGGAAAGCTTCGGTATAGCGGTAAATTGGCACGCTATAGACACGAAGCCCATCGGCGTTGCTATTGAATTTTTTGAAAAGAACTGGAGTTGTTGAGGGTAGTGGCACCCATTCGCCTGCAGCATTTTGAATATGTGTATACAAATTGAATTCTTTTCGCAAATCATTATCATCCCAACTGTCACCTATGAATGAGTTCATGTCAGGTAGCCAAGCGTAAAAACCAGAGCTGTTGGTGTAATAGGGGGCATTGTTTCCCATATGGAGATACTGAGGAATCGTTGATTGACTGGTTTCCGAGTGGTGGACCGACATGATATCTTCCGAATTGGTGTCGGTTGCGAAAATTTTATAAAAATCATTGGGCACCGTTACCGAAACCATCGCATATTGTTCGCTGTTGATCACATCATCCGCTTTTTCGGCTGCCTGATCCCAGTTTCCTATAGTGAGATGAACATGCGACAACAACATTTTGGCTGCCCATTTGGATGCACGGCCAGTTTCGGCACCTACATCATCAGGTAAGCCAGATTCGGCTACTGTGGCATCATCTATGATCAGTTTGTACACTTCACTTTCGGGCATCCTTGGCGATTCCAGTTCAGTGAGGTCAAGGCTTTCTTTGGTTTTGATTGGAACGGGTCCCCAACCCCTGACCAATTCAAAATAGGCCATGGCGCGAAGGAAATAAGCCTCGGCCATGATCCGGGTCCTCGCCTCCTCTGTGATATCAACAATATTGGGCACATTATTCAGCACGGCATTGGCTCGGTTAACGGCTTGGTACAACCTCAGCCAACTATCGCTAACCCGGCCAACGTTTTGCTGGTTCAACACCTGGTCCATGAACGAGATGGGGGCTTGTGATCCCCTTCCATTTAGAAAATCACCGTGCAGCTCAACCATCAGATAATGCTGGATATTATAGAAGTCGGGGCCTACAGCAGCATAAGCACCATTTAGTGCGCCTTGTGCATCGATTTCGTTTTGGTAATAATTTGTTCTGGAAACAAAATTCTTTGGCACTTCATCCAGCATGTTCTCACAGGATATTAATGTGATTGCCAACAGGATGTAAAATGATATTCTTTTCGCTTCGCGCAAAATACTAGCGCTTGGCAAATCCAAACGAGCTTTTATTTGCACTCTCTTAATCGTATTTTTCATGTCGATCTAGTTTTAGAAGTTAAGTTTTAAGCCAATGGCGTAGGTTTTTGCATTGGGATATCCGCTCTGGTCATGCCCCATATTTAAGCGTGAGCCAACATTTTGGTCGTCCACACCTTTTGTATTTACTTCCGGGTCAAGACCACTATAGTTTGTGAAAGTGAATAAGTTTGTTCCTGACAAATAAACTTGAGCGGCGTTGAAAAATGGCAAGCCCATCTTACGGACCGGAAGATTGTAGGCCAAACGGATTGATTTCACCCTCAGGTAGCTGCCATCTTCAATAAAACGGTCTGAAACGTCAATCCCCGATAAAGAGCTAATCTTTGGATATTTTGCGTTAGGATCAGGATTTTCGGTCGTCCAGTAGTTGCCAATGATATCTTTAAACTGGTTGCTGCCACGTTGAAATGAATTTAAATGGGTACCATCTGTGGCATTGAAAATTTGGTTGCCATATACCCCTTCAAGAATCAGGTTCAGTTCGAAGTTTTTATAAGAAAGGTTTGAGCCCATGCCGTAGAAAAAATCGGGGCTTGGGTTTCCAAGGATCACGCGGTCCAAAGCATTTACGATCCCGTCTGGTTCCCCGTCAGGTCCGCTTAAGTCTTTGTATTTGATGAACCCATTTTCCGTGAGTCCGTCTTCCAAGTATCCGAAAAAGCTTCCCAACGGTTTGCCGACCCGTGCAATGTTGGTGCTCGACCAAACAGAAATCTGCTCAGCACTCATGATGTCACTTCCTCCGGCGATTTCGATCACCTTATTCTGATTGGAGGAGAAGTTGAACGAAAGGTCCCACTTTACTTCACTCCTTAACACATCAGCATTTAAGGTAAATTCAAAACCTTGATTTTCAATTTCGCCAATGTTTTGGAGGATTGATCCGAAACCGACTGATGGTGGTAATGGAACCGAAGCCAACAGGTCGGTCGTGTTTTTTTTGTAGTAATCGGCCGTTAAACGGAAACGGTTGTCCAGAGCACTGATGTCAAAACCCACGTCAAGTTGGGCTGTCGATTCCCATTTTAGGTCATCGTTTGATATGCCCGATGGCACAAAACCAATTTCATCTTCCTGGTTGGCGTAAATTACTTTAACTGATCCCATGCGGTCCAGTGACTGGTAAGGGTTTAGTGCCGTGTTGCCGGTTACCCCGTAACTGGCCCTTAATTTTAAATCGCTGATGAGGCTGATATCCGCCATGAATGGCTCCTCGGAAACACGCCAGGCCAAAGCTGCTGAAGGGAAATTCGCCCATTTATTGTTGCTCCCAAACCTGGAGGAACCATCAGCACGCATACTTACAGTCAGCAAGTATTTATTGTCGAATGAATAATTGGCACGGGCAAGCCACGATGCCAAAACCCATTCAGAATACCCGCTTGAAGGGGTATTGACAGTTTCTGCCGCACCAAGGTTGTAATTTTCCGTTGTATTGTTTGAAAATCCGCTAACGCTGATCCCAAAATTCCTGTCCATGTTGGTTTGATAAGTGTAACCGCCAATGACCGTCAGGTTATGTCTTTCGTTAAAAGTTTTGGTGTATGTCAATACATTTTCATTCAGAAATGAATTTCGGTAGTAGTTTTGCTGCAAGCCATAACCCCTGTCGTTCGCGAAGATGATTGGTGTAAATTGGTCATTTAAAGAGTTGGCATATTCAATCCCCAACAGCGTTTTAAAAGAAAGTCCTTTAGCGAGTTTTACATCGAAAGTAGCGTTTCCAACAACGGTATTTCCCAAACTCCTTGTTTGGTTTGCCGCAAAAATCATTGGGTTGCGCATATCTGCCGAACCAAAATTATAGAATTTTTCGATTTGGGTAGGTAGGCCATTTTCATCATAAACCGGCAAAGTGGGAGGGGCCGACGCAGCAGCGGATAACAAGGAAGTTCCGCGGTAGCCGTTGTCAACCGGAATGGCCTGGCGTTCCCTTCTTGAAAAATTGATGTTCACAGCCATTCTGAGCCAATCATTCATATCATGGTCGAGATTTAACCTGACAGACCCCCTTTTGACTCCGGAGTTGATCAATATTCCCTCTTGGTCGTAGTAATTGCCCGATAAGGAATAGCGTGTTTTCTCCGAGCTGCCGCTGAAAGTGATGGTGTGGTTGTGGATTGGTGCAGTGCGTAAGACAGCATCCTGCCAATCGGTTCCCGGATTTTCTACCTCGTCAATATTAAAGAAAGGCTCAAGCCCACCATTCTTTAACCACTCGTTAGCAATGATAGCGTACTCTCTTGCGTCTAGCAGGTCATAGCGTTTGGTTTCTTCCTGTACGCCGTAGAAACTGCTTATTTCAATGCTGCTTTTTTGTCCGGCTTTTCCCCTTTTCGAAGTGATGATGACAACCCCGTTTGCACCGCGAGCGCCGTAAATGGCCGTTGCCGAAGCATCTTTTAATATGTCAACTGACTCGATGTCGGAAGGGTTTAGAAAGCTAATTGCACCAACAACTGGAAAACCATCAACAACATACAGCGGCTGGTTGTCGCCGATCATCGAGTTTCCTCCGCGGATACGGACTTCGATCCTTCCGCCTGGGTTGCCTGAGTTTTGTGTAACCCTAACACCGGACGCACCCGCCTTCAGCGCTTGTTCCATATTGTATACAGGGACAGCTTCCAGCTCTTCAGTCCTGACCGATGAAACGGACCCCGTCAAATCGCTCTTTTTCATTGTTCCGTAACCAATGGCAACAACTTCCTCCAATCCAATGGTGCTTTCGATTAAGGTAATATTGAAAGTTGACTGATTGCCGACAGCGATTTCCTGTGTTTGCATTCCGACAAACGAAAAAACCAAGGTTTGACCCAGTTCAACGTTCATCAAATCAAAACTTCCATCTGCGTCGGTAATTGTGCCTGTCGAAGTCCCTTTGATCACCACGGTTGCTCCGGGAATAGGCTCTCCTGATTCATTCGTGACAGTTCCGGACACGTGCTTTTGTTGCAGATTTTCATTGCTCCGTTCATTTGTCAAAATGATTTGGCGATCAACAATCAGGTAGCTGATTTCTGTATTTTTGAACAAATGAGACAGTACCTCCTCTACTTTTTCCTGTTGTACATTAACATCGACTTTTCGTTCTACATCAACTAGTTTTTGATTGAAAAGAAAAAAGAAATCTGTTTTATCTTCAATCACGTTTAAAACATCAATAACTTTAGCATCAGACAGATTCATCGTAATACGTGTCTGCTGCGAGTAAGAATCAATTGCCCACGATTGGGCAACAAACAATACCACAAAGAATAAACTTAGGCGCATGGTTTTCCAAATTTTAATCAGTGTACAGAACGACTCTGACACCCAAATCCGTTTTTTTTTCATAAATTTGAATCATTAAGTGGTTAAACAATTTATAAGCGTTACACTACTTTATTTATAGCAGGGAAGTACGGCCATACTTTCCTGCTTTTTTTAATTGAATTGGTCTATTTTCTATCGATCTATTTTAAGGATCACTTTTTTCTTTTTCAGGTATTCGCCGGATTTATTTCGGTTTTGTTTCTCAATTTCAAATTTCATCGGTGAAGTGAAGCTTAAGAGCCGGAGCATTTCTTCCAAACTATGATTTATAAAAGTAGCATGATAAGTATAACTTTTCAGTGCTTCGTCCTCAATTTCGATGGATACATTGTACCACCTTTCAATGCGTTTTGCTACTGCCTCCAACCCTTCGTTCCTAAAGACCAGCTTTCCCTCGCGCCACGCTGTAAATTGTGCGGCATCAACATTCCTAACTTGGTATTGATGGTTTTTCAAGTTAAATGTCAATTGTTGATCCGGATGCAACGTACTCAATTTATGACCCTTGACGGATGAAATTATGACTTTGCCGGTTTGCAGAATAACCTCCTCAGTTGGATCATCTTCGTAAGCAATAACGTTGAACGTGGTTCCGGTAACCGCAATGTCCAGTTTTTTTGTTCTCACATGAAACGGGGTTCCGTTCTGTTTCACGTCAAAAAAAGCTTCTCCAACCAAGGCAACTTCTCTTGAAGATTGAAATGGAATGGCATACTTCAACCGACTTCCATTGTTTAAGAAACCGGAGCTGCCGTCCGGAAGTGTAAATTTGGTCCGGGTACCTTCGGGGCAAATGATTTCGGCATAGGCCGGCAGTGCCGTATTTAGTTCCGAGCTAATGAAATAGGTTGCAAATCCCAAAAGTAGCGGGATAAATAGAACCGCGGCGATTCGCTGCAATCTCTGTAGAGGTTGAAGCTTCAGTAATTTTTGATTTTCTTCCAAGTAAATTTTATGCTGGACTCGGTTGCGTATGTTGGTGAGACTGCTACTTTTTGGCTCTTCTCCTATTTCAAACTCCATCCAGTGCTGATTCAGTTCTTTTTCCAGTCCACTTTTATTTTCTTTTGCAAGAAAAAACTCCTGAACCAAAAGAAAATCTTTCCGGGAGTATTTCCCTGAAAAATAACGTTTCAATATCTCCCGCTTGCTTGCCATTGATGTACGTCAATCAATTTTTAAAACGTCCTCGAATTTGAGCGACATTTGATTTTTTGAATTTGTACTAAGTAATAGGGGCGAACCGATGAAATCCCCCAGTGGGTGAGTGATTTTTTTAGAAATTAAAATCACATACAAACCCTACCCGATAATTTCATGGTCATCTCTTTCTGGACTTTAAAGGTGTGATTTGAAAGAAAGAAACGGAAGAAATCCTAACCCTATCGGTGCGTTACGCGGTAGGGTTATCTCTTTTTAGAAATAAGTAAAAATAAAGCAAACCGCTAACGCTTTCTTCGCTCAAACCATTCTTAATTTTTCTCAACGCTTCAGTTAGATGATTTTCTACTGTTTTTGGGGAGATGTCAAGGGCAGTCGCAATTTCTTTGACAGTTTGTCCTTGCTGACGTTTTCGAATCAGTATTTCCTTTTGACGTGGAGGAAGTTGGTTGATAAGTTGGTTGACCAGTTCAAACAATGATTGGTAATTTGTCCGACTGTCCAAGTCGTCATTGTAACCAACCGATGTATTAATCAGTTCATGCCTATACGCTTGCTGGAGGTTCAATTTCTGAAAAAGTTCCTGGATGTGATTAAAGGCAATTTTAAAAATATAAGCCTTGAATGAGAGTTCAGGATTTAAAGATTCGCGATTCTTCCAAATCTTATAAAATACTTCCTGAACAACTTCCTCCGCTTCATCTTCCGATTTTAGATAGCCCAACGAAAAATAGAACAGCTTTTTCCCGTAGAAATCAAAAACCTGATCAAAAGCCTTTGCACTCCCGCATTTCAGTTCATGAATCAACAGGCCTTCCGTATTTTCATTCAGTTTTTTCAATTGAGATAGTTTAGGACTTGCGAATATAATCAAATTCTGGCATTGTGAAGGATGATGTAGCTCATCTTGACAAGGCAAATCCATCTAATGTGATTGCAAATTAACTTTAATAGATATTCGTTGTGCCCCTTTTTCACCCAAATTTCCGACAAAGTTATCTCGCTTCCGGGAACGGTAAATGGGAACTCGCTTTTCGTGGCTCGTTTCATTCGGATGCGTTCAGCTTTTCCTTTTCCAAATCACCCATAACCTCCGCACGGAAAACCAGACATGCACCCCATTGACCTCATCCGGGACGGCTCAATGCCAGTACGCCAAAAATTTAAGTTAAACGGCGTGCCAGATGCCATTAAAAGTCTGCAAGGCAGCAGCAATCTATAATGGATGATTTCAGAAGTTTAAAACCCATTTCAGTTTACTCTACAAAACAAGCAGTTGATGATGGTTTTCTGATTCAAGTTGATCAAAAATTTTCCAAGGAAGCTGGAATCCGTCATCCGGTTTACCTGACCCGCGCAGTTTGGGACAAATATGTTGAAGTTCCCAGAGGAATGGAGGGCCATCAGTACCAGTCGGGCCGGTTGTGGGATGTACTGTTCATGTTTGCCTTTTTCGCCCGGAAGGAATCTTCTTCCCACTTGCTTTTTAAGTTGCTGATCCAACTGCCGGATGACGGTGATTGGGAGCAGAACGAAAAAGTAGCAGAAAGATCGAACCGGCTGTTGCGTGAAGTCACTCTCAAAGCCCTGATTACAGCCCGGGATTTAAATGATCCGTCGCCTGCGATTTTCATTATGAAACCATTTGAAGATTAACCAATCCTGATGTTTGTTTTCAGAATAAAATTAGAGGAGGTATTGATGATGAGATACAAAGATGATCCAAAACAAATTGCCGTGAGTTATCCAAGTCACTGCGAAAAGTGCCAGGTTCGTATACCACGTGGTACTGTAGCCTATTACTGGCCACGAACCCGCACACTGTTATGTTCTGATTGTGGAGAGCCGGAATTCCGAAGTTTTCTTTCGGCTGCGGCAGATGAAGATGTTTATTCCGGAAAAGGGAATCTTTTTTAGGTTGATAAACAGGGGCCGAGTGTCCCTTTTTTGTTCGTTCCCTTGGTTTTTTTCAAGAACTGTTTTTAGGTTGCCTGTTCACTCAAATTTCCGACAAATTTATTGATCGCTTCCCGGAACGGTAAAGGGGAACTCCCTTTTCGTGGCTCGTTTCCTTCGGATGAGTTCAGCTTTTCCCTTCCCAAATCACACATTTCATCCACAAGGAAAACCTGACATGCACCCCGTTGACCTCATCCGGGACAGCTCAATTTTAGTACGCCAAAAATTTAAGTTTAACGGCGTGCCAGATGCCATAAAAAGTCCGCAGGGCAAGCGGCGCAATCTTATGAATAATTCATTTGACATTTATGAAATGGTTACCAACCTGATTATCGAACGCCTTGAGAAAGGTGTCATCCCGTGGAAGATGCCATGGAAAGCTGAAACCGGTTTTCCACAGAACCTGATTTATAAGAAGGTTTATCGTGGTTTTAATTTTTGGTTTCTGCTTACCGTTGCTGATAGGTTTGGATCCCCGTTTTTTATCACCTTCAAGCAAGTGAAGGAACTTGGAGGGCATGTCCTGATAGGAGAAAAAGGATTTCCGGTTGTTTTCTGGAAGCTGATAGATAAGGAAGACAAAGACGGAAGCATTGATAGAATTCCGTTTCTCAGGTATTACACAGTTTTCAATCTGAAACAAACCGAAGGTATTGATGAAAGTAAAATACCATCGACTGAAGCCTATGATCACGATTTTGATCCGATTGACCAGGCTGGAAAGTTAATCGATTGCTGGTCAGATTGTCCTGAAATCAGGCTAGATCAGTCCCATGCCTTTTATTCACCATCAGGAGACTGTATCGGAATGCCAGACCCACGAACTTTCTATCAGGATGAACAATATTATTCAGTTTTGTATCATGAAGCAACTCACACCACAGGTCACATCAGCCGAACAGGAAGGCATGAAAAGCTTCGCGACCACAGTTTTGGTTCGAACGACTATAGCCAGGAGGAGTTGGTTGCGGAACTGGGAGCCGCTTACCTTTGCCACCTCTCCGGCATCCAGAATGCCACGATTGATAACAGCGCTGCCGACATCAAAAGCTGGATCAGCAATCAAGGAAGATAAGAAAATGCTTTTAACAGCTTCATCGATGGCTCAAAAGGCAGTAGATTACATTTTGGAGAACCAGTCTTCTCCGAAAGGACCGACAAGTTTACAGAGGTTTGGAGAAGTGGCGAAGGTAGTTTAGCCTTCGCCTTCTTAAATTCAGAAAATTCACAATCGAAAGATTTCGCTCAATTTGCTTTTCAACAGTGCATTTGGAAAACTGATAGTTCGCAGCCTGATCGAAGATTAAAATAAAACAACGGACAAGCTTTTTCAGCCAGTCAATATAAAATCAGGCGCATTCTCTGGATGATATCTCCGATGTACTTATTCCACAGCGTTCCGAATGGCGTCTTTCCTGTTTATCTCCAGTATATTCACCATTTGAGGTTCGAGTGCCACACTGGTTTCGCCTTGCCCCTGTCCTACTTTCTGGAGGTACAGGTGCAGCATGTTGTTGCGTCGAAGCAATTCAGTATCGTACGAAGGCTCCCAGCGGTCAACCGGATATGGACTGATAATTTGTGAGCTCCAATTGAATGATTCGGCGATCGTTGTTGAAGCCACCACCACGTGGTTGTCCAGTTCCTCGTCACGATAAATCAATGCCAACTGCTGGTCTTTTCCATGAGATAAAACCATCAACTGCGGGCGACTAATGGGAATGCTTCGCGAGCCTACTCCGCCCAGCTCAAAATCAAGGGTGCGGTTGGTCGCCACCGAGCTCTTCCAACATCCATGTTGTTGGAAAATCACATGGAATTGCGTACAACTGTCTCCCTCAGCCTTAAAATACGTGGCGATGTAAGGATTACCCTGATGATCCACCGTCATTGAGGTTTGGTTGATCAAATTACTACCTTGAGGGATTGACTTGACAACTTCGGCTGTTGCTTCGGTGATGGGCAGTTGATAGCTTTCGCCGGTGGATTTCTTCCAGCTTAAACCACCATCCGCTGACACGGCATAACACATATCATGATTGGATCGCACATCCGGCGTTTCGCGCCATACCCATGATACATGAATATGGCCGGCATCATCGACAAACAGTTGCCAATAAGCATTGCGCTGGCCTTCGCCGTCAATCAGGTTGCTTTGTACCCGCGCCCAGCATTGATCATTCAAGTCATAGCGATTCAGCACCAGGTTGCCGTTTCCAGAACCGCCTTCCCGGTAGGCAAACAACAAGTCGCCGTCAGGCAAAGCATAAAACTCGGGATAAGAAACCACTTGTTCGTTTTTACCGGTCATAGATAATCTATCTCCCATGGTCAATCCTTCGGGCTCCGTCCCCCGGCAATATTTCAATGGATTGTTGTGGTGGTCCCAGCTCAGGTGCAGGTAGTCGTCTCCATCTACCATCAGGCTGATTACATTGTGGGCATCGCGCACGTTTCCTTTGTATTGCGTTTGGTGAAGTTCCCAGTTATCACTTCCATGTTTTCGGCGGGCCAGCACCACCGAAGCTGTGCTATCGTAATAAGCGACAAACTGGTAATTGGCCGATGAAACTACCGAATTTCTTCTGAAAATAGTCGCATTCACACTGGTTTGTGACCAACCTTCGCCGATCGGTACCAACGAAGCTGTAATAGCGGTTTCTGTTTGATTATCGGATTGACAACCAACAACGGCCAATAAAAGTACCCCGGCAATTAGTCTAATCATTTTCTTCATGAATCATTCATCGTTAAAAACGAAAGGATGGAGGTTCGCTCCATCCTTTCGGCATTCCTCAAATAAGTAACAATCTATTGGATTGCTTGCAAAACAAAACTGTATTGATAGCTTGATTCTTCCAAACGATATTGTTCGTGCGTCCAGGCACCCCAGCTATTGTCTCCACCAACACCGCATTGTGCCAAATCGATGTGTAAAAATACATCTTTCTTTGGATGAAGGTCTGATGCGTGCTGCTGTTTTTTGCTCAAGCCAGAGTCAAAGTCCTTGGTTTCGAAGTGAAGTGCGCTGGTGCTTAGCGGCTGTAGCCCTTTAACCATCAAGCCTCGGCCATCCTGGTTAGTCAGGCTCACCCAGCGAACATCCGTTTTGTAACCATTCTCCTGTGGTCGCGCGTAAGGCACGTATTGGTTGGCAACCGAGCTGGCATGAATTCCGATGAACGTTCCGTTATTACGATCGCTGTAGTTTTCCCACGGGCCACGACCGTAGTATTCAAATTGGTTGAGTGCTCCGGGAAGGCGAACAACCATACCGAAGCGTGGCAACCCAGGGAGATGTTCCGGTCCGGCCTGATAACTGACATCAATTCTCAGACGGCCATCTCCGCTCATGGAATAAATCAGTCGGTAGTCGGATTGTACGTCATTGAGGAACAAATCAGCTGTAACAACCACGGCATTCCCGACTTCTTCGGAACAAATATTCTTCAAGCTGCGGTTAATGCCAGCTGTTCTCCACACATTGGCGCGTATGGGCATGCCATTCCCAAAATCATTGTCGGTTGGTGCACGCCAAAACTCAGGAGTCAGCTCTGAACTGATCAGCGATTTTCCGTTTGATACAAAACGGTTGAGCAACCCAGATCGTTTGCTGATCCCGACTTCAACACCGCCAGCTTTAATGGTAATCTGATGGTTGTTTTCGTCCAAAGCTGGCTTTGAGTCCGAGCTTAGTTCTTTCTTGAAAAAGTTATTCGACTCAAAAACCATCTGGTTACGTGCCACCTCATGCCCTGCCGCAAGCATTGGCGTTTCCGTCTTGGTGTACGCATAAACATCCAGCAAATATTCCACCCCGGCTTCCGGTTGAATTTCAGGCAGGTCAATGGCTACTCGTTGGTTTTTTCCGGGTTTGACGTTGGTGGTGAATTCACCTTCAGCTTCTTTCTCGCCATTTTTCAGCAGCACCCATTTAAAATTGAATTGCTCCAAACTGATGAAGGAAAATTCGTTGAAGATTTCCAATTCCCCTTTTTCAAGATTGATGGCCGAAACATGGATATCTTGGTAGATATGTTTGACTTCTTTTAACCCGGGATGTGGGGTACGATCGGCGGAAACCAGCCCATTGAGACAGAAGTTTTCATCGTGGGTATATTGCTGGCCGCCCAAATCACCGCCATAAGCCCAGTATGGCCGTCCTGCTTCATCCTGAGTTAGCAGCCCCTGGTCAACCCAGTCCCAGATGAAACCGCCTTGCATGTGTGGTTTGGAACGAATCAAATCCCAATATTCCTTGAAGTTTCCGTTGCTGTTCCCCATGGCATGCGAGTATTCACACATGATGTAGGGACGTCCGGGATTCTCCTTGGCAGCATATTCGTTCATGCTGTTCATGCCCGGATACATGGGAGCTACAATATCGGTGTTGGCATTTTGCCCGGCTTGCTCTGACTGAGTCAGGCGGCTGTCGTCCCGTTCTTTAATCCATTCGTAGGCATCGTGAAAAACTTGTCCGTTGCCACATTCATTGCCCAAACTCCAGATAATGACTGACGGGTGGTTTTTGTCGCGCTCCACCAATCGTTTGATACGGTCCATGTGGGCGGCATGCCATTCGGGCAGGTAAGCCGGATGTTTTGATTTGTCGAACCAGCCTTGCCACTCGGCTCCCATGCCGTGAGTTTCAATATTGGCTTCATCCACCAGATAGAGGCCGTATTCATCACAAAGTGAATTCCACAAGGTGCTGTGCGGATAGTGTGAGGTTCGCACGGCATTGATGTTATGCGCCTTCATCACTTCAATGTCTTTCAACATGGTGGCCCTATCCACATGATGCCCCTTGGTTTGATGATGTTCATGCAGGTTAACTCCTTTAACAACAATGGGCTGTCCATTGACCAGCAATTGGCTGTTTTTCAGCTCGACCGTTCGGAAACCGATTTTTTGTGAAGTTGTTTCAATCAACCTCCCATCAGCATCGTAAATTGATAGCAGCAGTTGATACAAGTTAGGCGTTTCGGCGCTCCACTGCCGCACATTCTTAACGGTTGTGTTTACCTGTAAATTCGTTTTGGCAACGGCTTGCAGGTTCCACTTTTCTTTCTTTTTGAAAACCAGTTTCCCTTCTGCATCGAATAAATTTAATTGAAATGATCCCGCTGCTGCTTTTCCCGTGAAGTTTTTTACACGCAGGTCAAGTGACAAGGTGCCGTTCTTGTAGGCTTTATCCAAGCCTGCTTTTACAAAGAAATCGTCAATACGGATTTGATCGGTGCTGTAAAGAAATACGTTTCTCTCTATTCCGGAGAGGCGCCAGAAATCCTGATCTTCCAGGTACGAACCATCACTCCAGCGATAGACTTCCACAGCCAGACTATTATTTTCTGAATGAATATAATTGGTAATATCAAACTCAACCGGGCTTTTGGTAACTTGGCTATAGCCCACCTTTTCGCCGTTTACCCAAACGTACATCGCCGATGTTCCTGCTTCAAAATGTAGATAAACTCGTCGTCCGGCCCAGTCCTGTGGCAGCTCAAAGTTGCGGCGGTAAGAGCCAACCGGGTTATGGGCATGATCAATATACGGAGGATTTTTGGGGTGCGGATAAGCCACGTTGGTATAAATGGGCGTTCCATAGCCTTCCAACTCCCAATTTGCGGGAACGTTGATGTTGTCCCACGAACTCACATCAAAATCCTCCTTGTAAAAGTCAACCGGGCGTTCGGCAGGCGTAGACACCCAATTAAATTTCCAGGTTCCATTCAAGTCCTGAAAGTAAGGAGATTTTGAGTAATCATTTTCCAGCGCAGATTTTTCATCGGCATACGGTAAGAAGCTTGCGCGTGGCTCTTCCTTGTTGATCCCAAATATTTCCGGATTTTCCCAGTCGTTGCTGGACGCCTTTGGCTGCGCGATTCCGCTAAGAACAAGCAGAAGTAAGCCAGCCAGTAATTGGATATTTCTCATATTATTTTGTATTTTTTTCAATTGTCATAACGAATCTCGCCAATAAGCATATTTGTGCTCTATTTTTTTTGGTTGTATTCCACTCGAGCTTGTTTCATATTAGATTTTTGAGGGATTAAAAAAATGCCCCGCAGGGCATCTTTTTCATTGAGTAGTAGTTGTGAGTGAAACCAAAAGCAACTTTGCCCTGGTTCCACAGTGTATTACAATAAAAAGTTTTATAATTCGGGATCGTAAGTCTGAATGTCAACATCAAACAGTGCAAATTCAGCCATATTGAAATAGTTCCTGCTTCCGTAGGTTTGCAAAACATTGTAGCGGAAGAAAGTGAACGAATTTTCCGGCTCGAAAATTTCCGAAGTGTATTCGGCCCCACCACCCGAAGGTAAACCTCCATCGATCGTAGTCAGGGTTTCCCAGTTTTCACCGTCATTGCTAATCTGGATTTCCACGATTTCCGCACCTACCTGCGACCAGGCTCTGTTCTGAAAATAAAACTGAAATGCCTGAATCGGTTCTGCCAGATCAACCTGAATGTATTGCGGCATCGGAATTTGCGGTGAGCTCCAGCGCGTGTGGAAGAAGCTTCCAGCATCCCCATCAACAAGATTGGCAATGGGCCCTTCGGAAGGCTCCTGATTGTTTGTGCTTAGCTGATCGGCTGTCAGGTTAACTTTCGATGACGAAATGGTCACTGTAGCGGGGGCTTTCTCAGAAACAGCGGTTACCGTGGTAATCTCACTGCTCACGTTTGCTAAGCTAAAGGTTTGAAACCGGAATTCGTACTCACCAAATTTGGCCCGGGTGTTGTCAATCAGCATAGAATCCGCGTAACTGCTGGCCACACGAACAACTTCCTTCTCCATCAGGTGGTCAAAGTAACTCACCTGCATGTAGTAATAATCCGTGCTTTCCGGCAGATCCCAGTTCAGTGCGATTTGACCGGGTAGCGATGTGCTTACAATATTGCTAATAGGAGCAGGGATACTGCTTACAGCTTCAGGATATTCAATGGCCTGATAGTCTTCTTCGCAACTGGATAAACCCAAAGACAAGGCAGCGAGTCCCAACGTATAAATTAAAGTCTTCTTCATTTGTTCTTTATTTATAAGATTGAATCATCTGTTTAATTCCATCCCGGATTTTGAACCAGGTTGTTGTTTTTTCTGATTTCCTGGTCAGGAATCGGAGAAAAATACATTTTATCGCTCCATTCCCGTTCGCGAATCACACGAGTATAGGTGATTTCTTCGGTATCCGGGTTTTGCGACAATTTCATCAGGGTCACTTCGCTAAACAACTCACCTTGCTTCCACCTTCTCACATCCCAGAAGCGATGGCCTTCAAATGCCAACTCAACCATACGCTCGTTCATGTACCGAGCTTCAAACTCCTCGTTGCTCAATCCAAGAGGCAGTTCAGGCATCTGCACATCCGAACGCTGGCGAATCTTATTAACCGCTTCACGAGCCGACAAAGTAAACGTAGCATCGGTCGCATCGGCTGATCCCAATGTTTGGAAAACAGCCTCAGCATAGTTCAGATAAAATTCACCCAAGCGGAAGGTAATCCAGGAGTGACGCTTACTATTGGTGCTGTTGGGGCGCAAATCAACCGTAGCATCCAGGTATTTCTTTAGATAATAACCTGTCGGAGTTGCTCCGGAAATCGGAGCGCCGTTCACACCTCCTGTAAAGGTTTCCAGGGCGCGACTGTTATAGTTTGGCCAACCGGTATCACCATTTTTCGCAACGGTCATAGCAAAGCGCGGATCTCTTCCTTCGTAAGGCTTGGAAGGGTTGAATCCACTTCCGGGCTCGTCCCATGCCAAGCCTGTGGCCTTCATTTCATAGGCATCAACCAAGGTTTGTGTGGGCGTATTCCCTGAGCGGCCTCCCTCAACACCTACCGGAAAATTGTTACGCTCGAGCTCATTGAGATCGCCCACCTGGCGGGCAAAAATGACTTCGCCAGCTTTGTAGTTCTCGGTTCCCCAAAGTGCAGTATAATTTCCCAGACTAATGCCATATTCGGCGCAAGAGTCCAGAACCGCCTTGTTGGCTGTTGCCGCAGCACGCCATTTAGCTACGTCCTGCGAGGGATTTAACAACGGACTAGCGGCGTAAAGCAAGGTGCGAGCCTTAAGTGCCAATACTGAAGCACGCGTAACGCGTCCGGTCTCTGCAAAGTTTAGTGATGAATAAGATACCGGCAAATGATTGACAATGGCATCGCATTCATCTGCAATGAAGCTGATCACATCTTCGGCAGGGCTTTGCGAAACGGAGTTGGCTTCTGCTTCAGTCAATACCGTGGTTACCAGTGGAACATTACCATATTCGCGTACCAGGTTAAAGTAAAAGTAAGCTCTCAAAAAGCGTACTTCATATTGGTAGCGGTTGAACTTCTCCATCTGCTCGAAGTAGTCCTTGTTGTTCTGAAACTCGTCAAAAGTCTGATCTTTTGCCTCGAAAAGGAACAGATTGGCTGCACGAATAGCAGCGTAGGAGTTTGACCAGGTTGATGAAATACTGTTGATCGGACTCCAGGCTCCGTTGTAAAAATCGTGAATATTCGAAATTGACCAGGCAAATTCCGATTCATCGGTTGCCGAGGCCAGCATGGCTCCATTGCCGTAGTTTCCGAAATCGTAATCAAGTTGTCCGTAAATGTTGGTCACGAAGCTTTCGGTTCTGTTGAAACTTTCGAAAATATCTTCTTTATCGTAGCTTACGATCTCATTGTAGTCCATCATTTCGCTGCAATTGCTAAGCAGGGTGAGGCCACATAAACCGATAATTAGATTCTTTATTTTCATAATATTATGATTCTTAATTGTGTGAAAATTACAGTCCAATTGCAACGCCGATGTTAATCGATTTTGACGTTGGATAAGAAACTCCAATGACTTCAGGATCTGAGATGTCAATTCCATCAATACTAAACAGGTCCATTCCTCTTACATAGAGTTTGGCAGATTTCAGTCTCAGGTTTTCCAGCACTGATTTTGGCACTTTGTAATACAGCTCAATCGTCCGGAGTTTTAAGAATGACGCGTCGGCAATCCAGATCGAATTGTTTCTGAAGTTATTATCATTACTTTCTGTGGTTAACCTTGGGTACTTGGCAAATACATTTTCCGGAGTCCAGCGGTTGTCGTAATAGTGGTTCGAAATGGTCGTATTGTCAACCAGCGGGCGATAAACACTTTTTGTGTTTAGCAGGGCACTGTAGTTGGCCGCCCCCTGAAAAAGGGCGTCAAAGCCCAAACCTTTGTATTCGAAGCCAAGTTCAAAGGAGAAATAAGCTTCAGGAACAGCGGTATTGTATCCCATAGGCACAACATCAAATTCGTTGATGAATCCATCCTCGTTCTGATCCTTATATTTAATATCTCCTGGTTTTACTGCTGAAAACTGCTGAACCGGACTGTTGGCGATCTCGGCTTCATCAATGAAGAATCCGATAGCTTGCAATCCAAACAGTTGGTTCACCGGCTGACCGGTTGTTTTCAAATAGTCGTAAGCCCGTGGAGCTTCCAATTGTTCAACGATCTCGTTTTTCGTCAAGGTGTATTTGGCCCCAACGAAATAGCTCAAGTCGCCTTTTATTTTCTCATAGTCGATCCCGATCTCAATACCACGGCTATCAACAATACCCGCATTTACATAGGCTGATGAAGCCCCCAGAACAGCCGAATTTTGTCCCGATTCGGGAACGAAAATATTGCTTCGCCGTTCGAAATATCCATCGGCAGTAATCGTCAATCCTCTGTACAGCACGGCATCAAGTCCGAGATTGTATTTAAACGCACGTTCCAGTTTGAAATCGCGGGTGGGCAACCTGCCTTCCCGAATTCCGCCGTAGGAGTTGAATCCATCGGTAAACGGGTAGCTGCTGCCACCATCGTAACTTTGTTCCCAAAGGTTAACAGCGGGAATGTAGTCGGAATTGATCATACCTGCAGAGGCCCTTAACTTCAGAAAATCTACCGCACTAACTCCTTGCATAAAAGATTCGTTGGAGATTACCCAGGCAGCAGACAAGGTTGGTGAAAAACCATACTTGTGGTTCGGAGCTAGGCGATTTGAGCCGGAAACCACCAAAGCCAGATCAGCAATGTACTTGTTGTGCATGGTGTAATGCGCATACCCAGCCAGGTTCTGTCGGTTGTAAGTGTTGTGCTGTCCGTTGTAGACAATGCGTTCCTGTGAGTAAATTAATGAGGTAAACAGTTCACTGTTGGTGAAGCTGGTTTCGTAATCGAGGTTGGCCGCAAAGTTAAAATGCCGGTTTTGAGTGCCCAACGAACGCGAGAAACTCAGGTCGCTTGATTCACCTCCAGCGGTGCGGATGGTATCCACCGGAATACCATTGTTGAAGCCCAAACGGTCACTTGCATATTGGTAACCACGTGTTTTTCCTTCCCAGAACTCGGCATAATTATCGTATCCAATCCGGAACGCACCACTCAAGCCGTCGGTAATCAGATCCAGATCTTGGGTCAGTTTGACATCAGCAAACAAGGAACGGGCGTGAGAACGGGCGTAGCCTGTGTTTTGAACCCCGGCAACCGGGTTGGTGGTTGTCCAGGTTTCGTTGCCACCCCAGATTCCATCGTAAGTTTTAATGGGATAGGCTGCCGATGGCAAGGTGTACAGGTTGTCCATCAGGGTTCCGTGAATACGGCCCGGACGGTTGTGCTCGGCGATAATCCCCAGTAAATTTACTTCAGCCTTTGTTTTCTCACTCAGGTCAACATCCAGATTGGTGCGAATATTGGCTTTCGAGTATTTCATTTGGGTGGAATACCCATCATTCGTTTCGGTATCCTTTATAAAGCCGTCGTTGCCTTCCAGATTCAGCAAGGTGTAGTATCTCATTTTTGAGCCGCCACCACGAATACCAACATTGTAAATGTTTGAATACCCTTTGTCTTTTAGCGTTTCATTCACCCAATCAACATTTGGATACAAAAACGGAGCGGTGCCGTCTTGGAAGGCATCCATTTCGTAGCTATTGTATTTTGCCGGCTGCCCGTCGTTTTCCAAGGCTTCATTATAGGCGCTGGCGTAGGTGTAGCCATTGGCAAAATCGGGCAAACGCAAAGGCGTAGTGAAGGCATGGTCGTAGCTTACATCAATGTCCATGCTGTTATAACGTCCCCTTTTCGTTGTTACCGAAACGACGCCATTGATTCCTCTGAATCCATATAGTGCGACTGCCGCCGCATCTTTCAGAATGGAAACCGATTCAACTTCTTCGCGTGACAAAGTTCCGATGGAGCGTTCGAAGCCATCGACAAGCACAAGCACATTGTTGTTCGATAAGGTTTTCAAACCACGAATGGAAAAGTCGGCATAATCTTCCCAGACGGCTCCACCATTTTGCATGGAAGTCAATCCCAGCGCATTTCCGTACAAGGAGTTGCTCAGGCTTAAAGCTGAGCTCCGATTGATTTCTTCGGAGCTGGTTGTTGAAACAGAACCGGTTGATTCTGCCATTCTCTGACTAATACCAAAACCTAAGTTCACAGGCTTTGAAGCATAATCAATGACCACTTCAAGGTCGTTTTGGTCGACCACCTCGGCCCTTGTTGTTTCCAGTTCACGGGTTACGATGGCCAGTTGGTCGCCGACTGCGGCACCGATGGCAAAGTTACCGTAGGCATCGGTTGAAACACGAACTTCAGGATTACTGACAAGGGAGATTAAGGCGCCTGGCACCGGCTCGCCCCATCGGTCGGTCACTTTGCCGGAAATCAAGTCAGACTGTGCAAAGCTTCCGATGCTTAGCAAGCAGAGCATCGCTAATGCTAATATTTTTGTTTTCATATGTTTTATCACTGTCATAGTAAACAATTCTTTATTCAAATTACTAATCACTACCATCCCGGATTCTGTGTCAGACCGTAGTCTTTATTTACTTCAGAGGGAGGAAAAGCTGATAAATACCATTTCGGATTAAATTCTCCTGTAACCCAGAAATTACGTCTTGGTTTTTGTAATTCGAATTTGGTATAGGTAAATTCAGTTGGGCGTTCACCCCGCTCCGAAGCACTCTTGTCAGACCATGATTGCTCCAGTCCGTCGGCGCGGTATGTCTTTAACCCGTGCAGTTGCGTGGTAAAGCGGTCAGCCATTTTGTTCCGAATCAGGTCGAAGAAGCGGACATCTTCAAATCCCAGTTCAATGGCACGTTCGCGAAGGATCTCATTCATCAGGGATTCTTCATCCTGAAGGTTCAACCCCGGGTTTGATTCTGCCAATCCAGCCAGCCCAACGCGTTCACGTACAGCATCAACGCTGGCAATCGCTTCATTATATCTTCCGGCTTTCGTTAGGGCTTCAGCATAAATCAGGTAAATTTCCGAAACGCGCAAGTAAGGCCACAAGGTTGGTTTAGCTGTATTTTTTGAGAAGTCGAGCACAAATTTGTAGTTGGCATAACCTGTAGCAAACTGGCCTTCTTCGTTGGCTGGTCCTTGCTGTGCTTCACGGCCTCCAACCCAAAGCTCTGCCTGCCGTCCCTGGTATTCTGCACCATTCACCAAAACAATTTCATACAAACGAGGATCACGCTCGGTGTGAATTTTGCTCACCTTGTTGGCGTCATTCCAGTCGAATGGCGATCCATCGCGCATGGGGAACATGTCCACAAACTCCTGGGTCGGCGTGAACGCGCCATACATGCTCGATTGCGGGAAGTAGTAATTCCAATCCCAATTTCCCGCGCGGTAGCGAATACGGGTCGAAATCAGCATCTCCGGGTTCGGTCCGCCGGATCCCCTTAATGAATAGGCATCGCGATAGGCGGTGCGGTACACATTATCGTACTTGGTTACATCCAGACCATTGTCGGTTGCTGGCTGGAGCAGGCCATATACACCGTTCGCATCGACTTCGCGAAAGAAATCCTCGCAAGCCTCAACGACCTCATCCCACAGCTCGGGTTTGTAGCCACCATACCAAACATGGTTGCTCTGAACCGCTTCCTGTGGTCCTTCTATTGAATAGGGAACCGCATCGTTAAACAGCGGGCTAGCTGCAAACAGAAGAATTTTTGCTTTCAGTCCCATGGCCGCAGCCTTGGTAAAACGTCCGTCCCAGTTGGAGATATCGGCTGCATCGAGCGTCCACGGAAGCGTGGCTGAAGCTTCATCCAGTAGGTTCACCATAAAGTTAACGGTCTCTTCAACCGTTGCTCGTGGGTTTTCGTAAGTCTCATTCACATCCCAGGCATGATCGGCCAAAGGCAGGCCACCATAATGGCGGAAAAGGTCGAAATAACGACTGGCAATAATCACTTTAGCTTCGCCTTTTAGCCGCTCTTTTTCATCGGTGGTCATATCCGGAACACGGTCTACATTTTCAATAAAAAGCCATGCCTTGCGAACGGCCTGCCACACTTCTTCCTTGTTGTATCCAAAACGGGTGTGCGAGTCCGAATCTTCCAGTCCCGCGCTATAACTCCCGGAATAGTACATCCGGTTTACGCCGTCCCAGCTCAGGTGACTATGGTAACAGTCGGAAAGGGTTTCGAACATCCCCATATTCATTTTGCCATCCACATCATTCCAATAACTTGGAAGGGCATAGTACAAATTGCTGTAAGTATTCCATAAAAAGCGCCTGGCATATTCCGCCTGCGTAAAGATTGTATCGGCCGTAACATCAACACCCGGCTCCTTTTCCAGAAAGTTGTCTCCAACTTTGAATTCATCGACACAGGCATTGAATGAAAATGCTGCGATGATGAATGCTATGATTCCTATTTTAAATTTCATTTTTCTGCTTTTTTAGATGGTTAAAATCCAACTTTCACACCGATGTTAAATACTTTGGTTAACGGATAAGCTGGTCTGGAGCTTGTTCTTGATTCGGGGTCAGCAATATTCAATTTGTCAATGGTTATTAGGTTATAGCCATTGGCAAATAGGCGTAAACTTGAAATTTTAGCTGTCTCCATGAAGGGGAAGTCCAGGTTGTATCCCATTTCGATATTCTTCAGACGAATGTAACTGGCATCAACCAGGAACAATGTCGAAGCGGCTGTATTGTTGGTCCGGCCTGTGAGCGAAGCGCGAGGCAGGGTTGCTGTTTCTGCTGTCTCTGGCGTCCAGCGGTTTTCATATTGCGAAAGCAACAAGCCACGGTTTCTGGTTTCACCCAGCGGATCACGGAAAGTCTCTTCCAGCAGGCGTGAAGTGTTCCAAGCCGTGTTGACCAGCATACTGAAGTCGAAGTTTTTGTACATGAAGCCGATGGTGAATCCGGCGCTATATTCCGGATTGTTCGTGTAGCCTTGTGCTGAAATATCATCCGAATCGATCACGCCGTCTTCGTTAAGATCAACATAAACAGCATCTCCCGGATTCAATCCGCCGGCATGCTCAGCAATATCAGTTCCGTGCTGTGCTTTATAGCGGTCATTAGCAGTCTCATCGTAAAAGCCCCAGAAGGTTCTAACGAACGGCTGCCCAACGGGATTTCCGGTTCGCCACATGTAATCTTCGGTTGGAGGAACTTCATCTTGCTCAATGATTTTATTGCGGGCAAATGAGAGGTTACCATTGAACCAGTATTTGAAGTCTGAGCCAATGGAGTCGTCCCATTTCAATGAAAGCTCGTACCCTTTGTTTTCAACAATTCCCTTGTTTAGCGGAGGAAGTGACATGCCCAGGTATCCGGGAATTGAGTTCATGCGAATTAAGATATCTTCGCGTCGGTTGAAGAAGATATCTCCTGAGAATTTCAGGCGATCATCCAAAAAGCTGACATCCACCCCGTAGTTTTGCTTGTACTCCTTCTCCCAGGTTACATCCTGGTTGTTCAGGTTTCCTTCGTAGGCCCCCGGTTGGTTTCCGCCGACGTTGGTTCCAAAGTTGTAGCCATCGCCACCCAAAACATAAGAGTTTGGAAGATATAGGAATCTAAGCGCTGTTCCACCATCGTAAAGTCTGTCGTTACCAACAATTCCGTAGGACCCTCTGATTTTCAGGTAATCAATAATGTTTTGGTTTTGCATGAAAGCTTCTTCGGAGACTATCCAACCCGCTGAAAATGCAGGAAATAGTCCGTAGCGTTTTCCCGGAGCAAAGTTTTCGGAACCATTGTATCCAACGTTGATATCGAACATGTAGCGGGTTAAGTAGTCGTAGGTCACACGCCCAACCATGCCAATGTACCCTGACGGAATATCAGTATAGGTAGCTGGGTAATATGTTTTCGACTGGTTGTATAACGCGAGGGCGCTGAAGTTGTGCGCACCAATCTTCCGCGCATAGTTCAAACTGAGTTCTGTGTACCAGTTTCTTCCCGAACCAAAACTCTCGCTGAATCCCAATTGGGCGTCATCGCCGCTTTTTCGCAGCACCACTTCCCCTTCATCGTTAATCACGGTGGTATAGGAAGGGATTGAAGAACTACGCTGTTTGTTGTGTGTATAGTCAGTGTTGTATGAGCCTTTCACTTTGGCATACAGTCCTTCTGTAATAAAGTCCAACTGTTGCTGAAGCATCAAGTCAACGTTCAGTGAGTTGTTGATCCGGCTGTTGTAACCTCTGCCGTAATAAGGATCAAGTCCATCACTTCCCGGGCTATCAATATAATCCGAGTTGGTTTTAATCCACTTGCCATCAACAATACCGGCACCAGCAAAGGGGGTTGCCCAGTACAAGTGGCGGAACAACTGGTTTTGATCTTCGTTTGAGATTGGGGTGTTTTTATCCGAAACGTAACCGCCAAGGTTAATGGACAGCATCGTGCTTTCGGTGACATCAATGTCCAGGTTTGCCCGGTAGTTGTAGCGTTTGTAGTCGAAGTTGAAATCGTATCCTGAATCAAAGGTACGGAACAATCCTTCCTGGGTCAGCGCACCCAATGATACGAAGTAACGAACTTTTTCAGTTCCCCCTGAGATATTCATGTTGTGCTGAGATTGCATGGCTGCTGGTTTCAGCACCATATCCATCCAGTCAACATCAGGATAAATGAGCGGATTGCTGTGATCCCTGAACGCTTGAAGTACGTCTGGTTTGAACTTCAGGTTATCCGGATCAACACCATCATTTAGCTGAGCTTCGTTGTAGTAGCTGGCATACTGGTAGCTATCGGCAAATTCTAGCAAGCGGGTTGGCACCTGCACGCCTACCGAGCTCGACAGGGAAATTTTAGCCTTACCTTCTTTACCCCGCTTGGTGGTAATTAAAATAACTCCGTTTGCTCCACGTACTCCAAATACGGCCGTTGAGGAGGCATCTTTCAAAACGGTGATGTTGTCGACTTCATTCGGGTCAATTTGAGTGAAGTCGCGTTCAACGCCATCAACCAAAATAAGCGGCGCGGCGCTGTTTGAGTTCAGGGTTCCCTGCCCACGAACAAAGATGTCCGGGTCGTCGGCTCCGGGCTCACCCGAAAATTGGACCGCTGTAACCCCCGAAAGTTTCCCGACAAGCGCATTTCCCAACGACGCAACTGGGGCTTTGAGCAGATCTTCGCCTTCCACCGATGAGAGCGATCCGGTGATGGTCACCTTCTTTTGTGTTCCATACGCAATAACCTGAACCTCATCGATTCCGATGGTTTCGTCCTCCAGAACGACATCAACCGTGGTCTTGTCTCCCAGTTCTACCTCTTGTGTTTTCATCCCTACAAAAGAGAAAACCAGCGTTCTCACTTCTCCTGAGGCACGCAATACGTAATTCCCATCGAAATCAGTTACGGTACCGTTAGTTGTTCCGGCAACCACAACGCTGACTCCGGGAATTCCTTGTCCGTTGGCATCAGTGACTGTTCCTTTAATTTCTCTCGTTTGCTCAGCCTGCATTGAGCTGGCAAATGAGTTTGTTCTCTGCGATAAAAGGTTGTTTTTGGTTGTTTGGGAATTGCTGTTTGCCCATGAGGTAACGATCGCTGCCAAAACAAGAACAGTTACCAGTTTCATTCGCAACAATTTTTCAGCAATGCTCCCGCGGGGAGAGCATTCCCTTTGACATTTTTTTTCCATAAATTTGAAAAGTTTACATGAGAGTTTATAGTAATCGTACTTCCAAGCCGTCAGATGTATCCGCCGAGCGGCTTTTTTTATTTGTGTTATTTCATTTTCTCTTCCAGACATGATTCGCTTTATCAGATTCCTTCTACTTAAGCTAATTGAGTTGTTTGTACACCCGCACATAATCCACCTCGAAATTTATCGGAAACTTGGAATTTGACGGGTCGCCACCGTTTGATCCGATAGCCAGGTTCAATAGCAGATAAAAATTCTGGTCACTTGTAAACGGATTCACCCCATCTGGATTCACTGTTTTGTGCAATGGAATTTCGTTCAGTAATTCTCCATCCAGAAAAAGCTGAATGGCATGCTCATCCCATTTCATAGCCCAGGTATGAAATTTTTCGACCCACTTTGGATCTTTACTCAGAAAGTGATCCAGTTTGGTTGTTGAACTGTCCCACTCGCCCCGGTGGGCTGTTGACGAACCCCAGGCCACATTGGCCAAAATATTCGGTTCACCATTGATCCGGTACAGTTCCATAATATCAATTTCGCCGCAGTCGGGCCAGTAGTTTTCAGTGCCCAGCAGCCAGATTGCGGGCCACGAGCCTTGCGACGAATCGACCTTAGCACGGATTTCGAAGTACCCAAAGGCCGGCCATTCCTGAAGGTCTTTGGTGATTAAACAAGCTGAAGTATAGTGCGCCTCCTCGCGGCTTGTCTTCCAGCTTTGCTTAAGGGGGTTGTACTCGGGATTGGCGACAGTCTCTCTTCGGGCTTCTATAATCAGGCGACCATTTTCGCAACGGGCATTTTGTGGTTGGTACCATTGTAGTTCCTGGTTGCGAACAAAACCATACTCATAGTTCCAATTATTTGAATCGGGTCTTCCGTCCTCTTCAAATTCATCATGCCATATAAGCATCATTCCCGGTATTTCGGAGGGTCGATTTTCTTCAATATCGGCTCCGATGGTACGGTTGCCGGTGCTGGCATCGGCCGTAAAGCCAATAAAAATCGTGAATAAAAGCAGGCCAATCAGCCTGACTCTTGAGCGTTTAAAAAAGTGGATGCATGCTTTGCATCCTGTTTGGTTTAAAAGTTTCCTCATCGTTACCTTTCTTTTATCTTTTGCCAATTAGAAATTGGGACAGTACAAAAAAGGGGAAAGAAACAGAGGGCTGCTTGCACGAAATCGACTTTGGCTGTCAGGAAATTGAATCGGCTTGTACTTTTTCGAAAATCTCTAGCACAAATCAGACGTAAGAAGAGGAAATTGGCTCTGTTTGCTCCAGGTTAATGTTTGCTTAACACAGCTAGCCTGTTAATTTTCAGCCACTAATGCAGACTACCGCGCAATACTGTCGGATTTGTTAACACAATCTAAGGAATTCAGTGTCCATTTAACGATTCTTTAATTTTTGTTTGTGTTTGACTTTTCGGACATTAATTTTGCCTCCATGCGTGTTATCCTCGGTATAGTTAGTTTTCTATTGTTGGCAACATCAATTCTTTTTGGTCAGAACGAATTGAATTTCAACCACCTTTCTATTAAAGATGGTTTTGTTGATAGTAAAGCCAATGCCATTATTCAGGATCAAAAAGGATTTATTTGGATTGGAACCTGGAACGGTCTGAACCGTTACGATGGTTACTCTGTGAAAACTTACCAGCCGAGTTTTCATGATTCGACTACGATTACCAACCGCGAAGTGGTTGAATTACTCGAAGACCGGGCAGGAAATATCTGGATTGGAACTTCTTCGGGTCTGAACCGCCTGAATCCATCCACCGGACAAATAATGACCTATGATTTTCAGAACCGGATCATTGCCCTGCACGAAGACCACGAAAATCAACTGTGGATCGGAACATGGAACGGCGGACTATTCAAGCTTGATCCGGAAACCGGAGAGCGTAATCATTATTTATCCAACGAAATTATCAGCGATATTCATGAAGATTCGCGGGGAATGCTTTGGGTCGCCAGTTACAACGGATTGGTGCGGATCGATGGAGAAACCGGTGCTTACCAGCGTTATCTTCCGGGGCAGGGCCAAAACTCGATCAGCAATGGAAGTGTGACCCAAATTACAGAATCAGCAGATGGTATTTTGTGGATAGGAACCTGGGGTGGCGGATTAAATAAAGTCACCGTCTCTGATCACGACGACAGCCTTCACTTTACGCACTATTGGAGAGGAGCAGGAGGCTTATCCTCAGATGTAATCTACAAGCTCTTTTACGATGATTATCAAAACCTGTGGATTGGTACATGGAACGATGGATTGAATCTTTTGAAGGCTGAACAGCAAGATGTCGATCCTGAAAATGCCCGGTTTTTGGTTTATCAAAATAGCCTGAATGATCCCACCAGCCTTTCGGGTAACGGTATTTCTTCGCTGATGGTTGATCGCTCCGGGGTTTTGTGGATAGGCGCTGCAACCATTGATCGGACCAGCATTATTGATACCGGGATTAAACGTTACAAGGTTCACTCGGAGGAGCAGGCTGCAAACTACACCATTCGGGCGATGAGCAGGGTTGAAGATCAATTGTGGATGGGGAGTAACCGCGACCTGAGGTTATATCATCGAACGGACGATGTGTATGAATTCGAGCAAGATTTTCCGAAGCCACAATACAAGTTTGGGCAAACAGAATATATCGCCAATTCGATCCTTTCGCTGGCAGGCGACAGTTCAGGACTCTGGGTTGGAACCGAAGATGCCGGCTTAATTCATTATCCTGCTGACACCGACTCAAAAATAGCTCCCGAAAGGGCAGAATACTTCAACCAGCAAACCAGCCCGGAAATTCCCGGAAATAAAGTCTCAAGCCTGGTGATTTCAAAAAAACAAGCAGGCGTGATTTGGATCGGAACCCTGCACAGTGGATTGGCCAAAATGACGATCAACAAGGGCCAAAAGCGAATCAAAAATTTTGGTGCAGGAAACAGTCGAGACTTTCTGTCGGATAACAACATTCGCATCATATACGAAGACTCGGCTGGCCTGGTATGGATCGGAACACAGAACGGACTGAATTGCTTCAATCCTGAAACCAGCAAGTTTGAGCAGTTCTTTTATTCCGTCGCCGACACATCTTCTATCAATGACAACATTATCAATGCCATTTACGAGGACAGCAACGGGGCCCTTTGGGTTGGAACCAATTCCGGACTCAACAAAGTGATCCGAGACGGAACCACAACGATCGAAGAAATCTCCTTTCAGGGTTATCCTTCCATTAACAACCTAAGCAATGAAGTGGTGACCCATATTCTGGAAGACGATTCGAAAAACCTGTGGATCAGACTTTACTCCGGAATTGTCAAGTTCAACCTACACACAGAGGATACGGAGTATTTTTTAGCCGATTATGAAAATGGTAGCTTCGAGCGTAATACTTCGGTTAAAGCCGATGACGGCTTGTTTATCATCGGCAACCCATCTGGTTTTATCAGCTTTTACCCTGATAGTCTTTACAAGCTTTCGGTACCTCCGAAGGTTTGCATCACCGATTTGCTGATCTACAATGAAAGCGTGAATGCGCGCAAGCAAACTGAGGGTGACACCATTGCTAGCCGAACAGTACCATACCGCGATCAGGTCCATTTATCCCACACCGACAAGATGCTGACCTTTATGTTTTCGGCGATGGACTACAGTAACCCCGCTAAAAACAGTTATTACTACCAACTGGAAGGATTTGACAATGACTGGAATGAGATTGGGTCGCGAAATACAGCGACCTATACGAATATTCCGCCAGGCAAGTATATTTTCAAAGTGAAAGCCACAAACAACAATGGGATCTGGAGCGAAGAAGCGGCGACGCTCCACATTCAAATTCGCCCACCATGGTGGAAAACAACCTGGGCTTACCTGTTTTATATTCTGATATTTATTGGTCTTTTGTACTTCTTCCAGGAATATTCGTTCATCAAGGCTCATGCAAAAAGTGAGTTGATGTTTGAAAAACTGAAGAACGATGAAATGTACCGGTTGAATGAAATGAAATCGAATTTCTTCACCGATATTACCCACGAACTGCGCACGCCACTCACCTTGATTCTTGGTCCGGCAAAAGAGCTGATGGCTGATAAAACACTGAGTAGTTATGGAATAAAGCAGGCAGGCCTGATTCAGAAAAGTGCCAACAAATTGTTGCGCATGGTCAACGAATTGATGGAGTTCCGGAAGGTTGAGATGGGTGTACTGGACCATATGCATCTTCAGCGTTCTGATTTGGCAGAGATGATCAATGAGGTTTATCTGTCGTTCAAACCGATGGCCGAATCGCGCGGAATGAAGCTAAATATCACCATAGAACAAAGCCCTTTGGCTGCCTTTGTTGATCCGGATAAAATTGAAAAAGTGCTTTTCAACCTGGTTTCCAATGCATTCAAATATTCTCCCGATGGGGGACGAATTGATTTGCGTGCCCGACTCGAAGAGGTGCAAAAAGGCCATTCGTTGATTCGCATGGAAGTTGAGGATACCGGAATTGGGATTGAAAAAGAACACATCGATAAAGTATTCGGTCGCTTTTACCAGGTCAACCAGCTTCGCACCCAGAGCACTGGAGGCATTGGGCTGTTTTTATCGAAAGCACTGGTGGAACAACACCAAGGGCGCATCGAAGTACGAAGCGAACCAGGAAAAGGAAGTTGTTTTAGTGTCATCTTACCAATCCAATCCGGTGAGGAAATGGCCAGCGAAATCCGTTTGTCGGAAACCGCTGTACCCGCTGATGAAACCCCTGACGAAGCCGATGTGGCTTTGACTTCAAGGGCCATTGGACCGGAAGAAAAACCGTTGATTCTGGTGGTTGAAGATGACACGGAGTTGAATGAATTTTTGGTGTCTGGCCTGTCTTCCGAATTTCGAGTGATGAATGCTTATAATGGGCAAGAAGGCCTGGAAAAAACCAGGGCCGTATTCCCCGACCTCGTCATCTCTGATATCATGATGCCCAAGCTGGATGGTTTTGAACTTTGTCAGCAGATTCGCAAAGATATCACCGTATCACACATTCCGCTGATTTTTCTGACTGCCAAAACCATGCACGAAGATGAAATAAAGGGGCTGAGACTTGGTGCCGTCGACTATATCTTCAAGCCATTTGACCTGCTTGCCCTGAAGCTGAAAATTCAGAATATTTTTGATATCAGGCGCACCATGCACGAACGAATCAAGAAAGAACAAATTCTTCAGCCTGAAACGGTGGAGTTGCCTTCGCTCGACGAGATTTTCCTGAAGAATGCTGTGGAGTCGGTTAATAAACATTTGGATGACTCAAACTTTGATGTCGAGCTGTTTGCTACTGATTTGGGGGTGAGTATGAATAATGTATATCGGAAGATTAAGGCACTTACCGGCCAAACGGCCAAAGAGTTTATTCGCAACCAGCGCCTGAAACATGCAGCCGGCTTGCTTGTGCAGCAAAAACGATCCATCTCCGAAATAATTTACATGGTTGGATTTGCCAGTCCGTCGTATTTTACACGCTGCTTCAAGGAGTTTTATGGATGTACGCCCAAAGAGTACATTGAACGGTACAACAAACAAAATTAGTGGAGCTGTTTTTCCGTTCTGATGATTTGGCGAAAATTTGAGTTTCACCCTACCCCACTGGCTGTTAGGGATTCCACGAAAATAAAAATCGAAACAAAGATCGATTTTGTTATAGTTTCTTTTGTTTTTCTGGCACTCTTCCAAATTCCCTTCCCTTATTTTTGGACGCAGAAACCAGTGCTATTTTTCGGAACGCATGGCGAGCCGTTTCCAGCATCGGGGTTCCTTGGCTTTTTTCAATTTTCGAAAAAGGCTCACGAAATTTTGATTGATACTTACTTAATAACATAACTTTCTAATCATGACAATTCCAATTTCTACTTTCAAACGGATCAAAATCCTTTCGCTTTTCAGCATGGCAGCTTTTGCTTTTGCCTGTTCAAGTCCCAACTCAACCGATTCAGAAAAAAGGTACCATAACAACTTTCAACCTGGTGAAATATGGTTGGATTCCGACAGCGTTCATATCAATGCTCATGGCGGTGGAATCCTGTTTCACGAAGGCGTGTACTACTGGTTTGGCGAGCACAAAACCGCTGGCCGAGGCGGAAATTCGGCTTTGGTTGGAATCGGTTGCTATTCATCTACCGATCTTTACAACTGGAAAAACGAAGGAATTGCGTTAGCTTCAGTTGAGGAAGAAGGAGCTGACATAGAAAAGGGCTGTGTAATGGAACGTCCCAAGGTCATTTACAATGCAGAAACCGGGAAGTTTGTGATGTGGTTCCATTTGGAACTGAAAGAAAAAGGCTATGAGGCTGCCCGGACAGCCGTAGCCGTTAGTGATCAGGTTACCGGACCTTTCACCTACCTACGTTCGCTTCGCCCCAATGCCGGCCAGTGGCCCATGGAATATACCGAAGCTGAGAAGAATCAGACTTTTGAATCCGAACTGGAGTGGTGGACACCCGAGTGGATGGAAGCGTTGAAAAAAGGCTTGTTTGTGGCCCGTGATTTTGAAGGAGGACAGATGTCGCGCGACATGACTTTGTTTGTTGATGACGATGGAACCGCGTATCACATCCATTCTTCGGAAGATAATTTAACCTTGCATATCTCCGAACTAACATCGGACTACACCGATTTTACTGGAAAATACACCCGTCTGTTTCCGGGCGGACACAATGAGGCGCCAGCCATTCTTAAGCGCAACAACACTTATTACCTGATCGCCTCGGGGTGTACCGGCTGGGATCCAAATGCTGCGCGATCGGCAGTAGCCAGCTCCATTTGGGGGCCTTGGGAGCAGCTCGGAAATCCTTGCGTGGGCGACGGTTCCGACCTGACTTTTGAGTCGCAAAGTACTTTTGTTCTGCCAGTTCAGGGTATGGATGATGCCTACATTTTCATGGCTGACCGCTGGCGCCCAAAAGATCCCATTGACGGACGCTACATCTGGCTGCCAATCACCTTCGAAAATGAGAAACCAGTCATCAAATGGCAGGACGAATGGGACTTGTCTGTTTTTGATTCACAGACCGTTCAGAAATAATCATCTTTTTACGATCTTATGCTGTGAAATGCCTTTTGCAAGTCCTTATCTTTAAATGTATTTAGAATGATGAACGAACGAATCAACTTCTCACAAATTTTCATTGTGGGGTTACTTTTGTCGTTGACTTTTTCTTGTGCCGAAAAACAACCGGAGAATTTGCCGGCAGCCGAAGCCGTAAAAACCACGCTGATTAAGGTAAACGATTACTGGCAACAACAAAATCCCGAACATCAATGGGCTTTTTGGGATCATGCTGCCTATCACACGGGAAATATAGAAGCGTATAAAATCACCGGGCTTCAGGCTTACTTGGATTATTCGCAAGCCTGGGCGGAGAAAAATGAATGGAAAGGAGCCAAATCGGATAACAAGGCCGAATGGAAATATCACTATGGTGAGAAGGATGATTTTGTCCTGTTCGGCGACTGGCAGATTTGTTTTCAAACTTACATCGATCTGTTTCACCTGACCGACCCCAAAGATTCGACTAAAATTGCCCGTGCGCTCGACGTGATGGAATACCAGATGGCCACCGACAGCTCGGATTACTGGTGGTGGGTTGACGGATTGTATATGGTGATGCCGGTTATGACGAAACTGTATCATGTGACGGGTAATGAACGGTACTTGGAGAAACTGCACGAGTACTTCGCCTATGCCAAAAGCATCATGTATGATGAGGAAACCGGCCTGTTTTTCCGCGATGCCAAGTATGTCTATCCCAAGCACAAATCGACAAACGGATTCAAAGACTTTTGGGCCCGGGGCGATGGATGGTTGTTTGCCGGCTTGGCTAAGATCCTCCAGGACTTACCCGAAGATTACATCCACCGCTATGAGTTTGTTTCGGTTTATCAAAAGATGGCTGAGACCCTGAAAAATGCCCAGCAACCAGAAGGATATTGGACACGCAGCATTCTGGATCCGGAACACGCACCCGGCCCGGAAACCAGCGGAACAGCCTTTTTTACCTATGGCTACCTTTGGGGAATCAATAATGGATTGCTTTCGGAGCAAGAATACTTGGCAACGGCGCTGCAAGGGTGGAATTATTTGACCTCCACCGGCATTCAGGAAAATGGACACGTCGGCTATGTGCAGCCTATTGGAGAACGCGCCATTCCCGGCCAGGTAGTCGACGAGAATTCAACATCCAACTTTGGTGTGGGAGCGCTACTACTGGCCGCTTCTGAAATGTATCGATATGTGAAAAAATAAGTTTAGTTAGTTAGTTAGTTTAGTTAGAATGGATCTAACGATTGGTAATAGAGGCTGTCCATTGTGGGCAGCCTTTTATGATGTCCCAAACTCAACTGTACATCGATCTTCCGTATTCTTTTAACCTCGTACTATCCTATAATCCCCGGAGATTCATCTCACCTTCCCGCATCATGTCAATTTAAATCGACAATTCGATATTGTTTTTGTCGAAACGAAATGATAGAATTAGGGATATTTCATTTGAATTCCATGAAAACATGCGTACTAATTTCCAATCCAGCTCTATGCTTTTTGTATTGATGCATGATACACCGATGATTTTTTTGCGGGGATAAAAATATTCCTCTCTCCCATAGCAGCACAGTAATAAAATTTTACTACTTTTTCTTTGTACTGATTTGATTATCAATCGAAAACACATCGATACGATTTCGAGTCCCGTTCAAATAAGTACATTGCAACATTCTGCTAACTAAAATAAAACACCGCTGAGGTCGCATCTCGGTGGAAGTGTAGCCTATTACTGCCCACGACCCCGCACACTGCTATGTTCTGATTGCGGAGAATCGGAATTCTGAAGTTTCCTTTCGGCTGTGGCAGATAAAGAAGTCTCTGTCGGAAGAGGAAATCCCTTTTGAACTACAGGGGCGGAGTGCCCATTTTTTATTCGTTCCCATTGCTATTCTGGAGAATTTGTTTTTAGGTTGCCTGTTCACTCAAATTTCCGTCAAAGTTATTTCGCTTCCCGGAACGGTAAAGGGGAACTCGCTTCTCGTGGCTCGTTTCCTTCAGATGCGTTCAGCTTTTCCCTTCCCAAATCACACATTTGCTCCACAAGGAAAACCTGACATGCACCCCGTTGATCTCATCCGGGACAACTCAATTGTGGTACGCCAAAAATTTAAGTTTAACGGCGTGCCAGAAGCCATAAAAAGTCCGCAGGGCAAGCGGCGCAATCTTATGAATAATTCATTCGACATTTATGAAATGGTTACCAACCTGATTATCGAACGCCTTGAGAAAGGTATCATCCCGTGGCAGATGCCATGGAAAGCTGAAACTGGTTTTCCACAGAACCTGGTTTATAAGAAGGTATATCGTGGGTTTAACTTTTGGTTTCTGCTTACCGTCGCTGATCAATTCGGATGCCCGTTTTTTCTTACCTTCAAACAAGTGAAAGAAATGGGAGGCCATGTTTCGAGAGGTGAAAAAGGTTTCCCTGTCGTGTTTTGGAAGCTATTGGATAAGGAAGATAAAGACGGTAATATTGATAGAATCCCGTTGCTTCGGTATTACACGGTTTTCAATCTGAAACAAACCGAGGGGATTGATGAAAGTAAAATTCCAACGACTGAAGCCTATGATCACGATTTTGATCCGATTGACCAGGCTGAAAAGTTAATCGATTGCTGGTCTAATTGTCCTGAAATCAGATTGAATCAGTCCCATGCCTTTTATTCACCAGCAGGAGACTATATTGGAATGCCAAACCCACGCACTTTCTATCAAGATGAACAATATTATTCAGTTTTGTATCATGAAGCAACTCACGCCACAGGTCACATCAACCGAACAGGAAGGCATGAAAAGTTGCCAAATCACAAGTTCGGGTCTACTGATTATAGTGTTGAAGAACTTGTGGCCGAAATGGGGGCAGCTTACCTGTGTTACTTGACCGGTATCCAACATGCGACGATTGATAACAGTGCCGCCTATATCAAAAGCTGGATCTGCAAATTTAAGGAAGATAAAAAAATACTTTTGACAGCTTCATCAATGGCTCAAAAGGCGGTGGACTATATCTTGGATCATCAGTCTGTTCCGAGCGGGCTAGCAGATTTACAAAGGCTTGGAGCATTAGCGGGGGCAGGTTAGCCTTCGCCGTTTTTACTTCAAAAATCATCGGAATATAGCTTCCCTTCTTGTACCCGTCTGTTTCGCAGAAGTCATTCTGACTATTCAAACTTGATTCAATTTTGATTCCAGTAATTCCATGTCCTCCGCGATTTTTTGATCGAGTACTTTGGCATAGATCTGGGTAGTTTTAAGCGACGAGTGGCCAAGGAGTTTTGACACGGTTTCAATGGGGACACCATTACTGAGGGTTACTGTTGTCGCAAAAGTGTGCCTTGCAATGTGCATGGTAATATTCTTATTGATACCGCAAATGTCACCCAATTCTTTCAGGTAGCTATTCATTTTCTGGTTGGTCAGAACCGGAAGAAGAATAGCCTTGCCGGAGATTTGCGGATAATCTTCGTATTTTTTCAATATCTCCTTCGCTTTGGGAAGCAGTGGGATCCGGCACCTGTTGTTCGTTTTGCTGCGATTGATAATGATCCATTCCTTACCGTCAGTTCTTTGTTGAAGGTGAGTATGACTTAGTTTAGTTATATCTGAGAATGAAAGTCCGGTATAGCACGCAAATACAAAAATATCGCGAACAACAGCCAATCGTTCAATCTGGATCTGTTTTTCTTCAATCCTCTTTAGCTCCTCAGTTGAAAGAATCTCACGGTGGGTTTCGTCCAGACCGACTTTAAATTTTGAATAGGGATTCTTATCGATATAATCCAACGAGATCGCTAGATTCAAAACCCGCCTCAGGTGTTTGTGATAATTCCATGCCGTATTTTGGGTATTATTAAATTCCTTTTTGATGAAAACATCGAAGGCATTTAGGAATTTGTAATCAATGCATTGAACCGAAACATCGGACTTTTTTAACTTTAGTTCAATGAAATCGGCCAGACGCTTTCTGGAAGATTTGTAATGCTTATAGGTTTCCATCGAATAACCCTTCCTTAATTTGGCCAAGATACTATCCAAATAGTAGTCAAAGACATCTAAAATACCTTTAGATTCCTGTATTTTCAGTAGCTTCTGTTTGATTGTGTCAACATCAAAATCCTCATTGGTTGATCTTAACAGATTGAAAATATCCTGAATTTCGGTCTTTATTTTATCCAGCCGATCGTTTAAGACCCTGCTTCCCGGAGTTTTCTCTTTTATTCTTTGTTTTCGCTTATCCCAGCTGTCCGTAGAAACAAAAATCCCAGTGGAGAGTTCGACCCGTTTGTTGTTGAAAGTAAATCTTAAATACACTGGTGATTTACCCCCGGAAGTTTTCCTCCCTTTTCTGAAAAAATAATTAATTACAATCTTCATAACTTGTGTGTTTAACGATAAACAAAAAAATGGCCGCGGTAACCAATTAAAAATACCCCATTTAATGCTGCTTAGAAAGCACTAAAACGAGTCAAAGTGAGCCAAATAAAATGTTTTGAATCAATTCGTTGCGTGATTTACCGCGACCATAGCACAAGCTTGAAAGTCATGGTCTCGATTTTGCACCTTTTTCCATGACTTTTGATGTAGTTTTTTGAGTATTTACCTCAAAACAAAAGCGCTTAAATTATTGAATTTAAGCGCTTTTGTTTTTATTTGAATTTCGAAGTGTGCCCAGAACAGGACTCGAACCTGCACATCCAGAAGGATACTAGTCCCTGAAACTAGCGCGTCTACCAATTCCGCCATCTGGGCATTTTTGTTGAGAACTTGCCGGGTGGTTCACCCGTTTGTCAAACGTGAGTGCAAAACTAAAAAAAAATCGATTATCGGAATGGTTTTATTTAAAAATATTCTCTCATTTTATAATCTTTTGTAGCTGCTCTCATACTTGGTGCTGATTACCACCCCATTTTCATCAACAATAAAAATGAATTGCTCCACTTTGGTAACCGATGGGGAGTGAATGGGATCCAGCGTATTTACGCCCTGGCTGATGGTGGTGCCTGCCAGTCGCTCTTCTTTTGTATAAATCACTTTGGTGTGTCCGTTAGCCATGGGCATTTTAACAGGAGTCAAATCGGCAAAGGTTTCCGCAACCTCTTCGATGGGCTCCCCTTTGAAATCGCGATTCAGCTTGGCTTGCATGCCGCACGAGCTGGTGAGGAGTAAAACGACCAGAAGGACCAAAAGTCGGTGGACAATGTTCATATGATTCTGATTCTTGAAATAAAATCCAAAGGTAAGGGAATTGTTACCGCCAAAGTGCAAACGAAAGCTAATAATTGTGCAAAATTCCTGACCCAAACAAAAAAGTGGCTGTCAACGTGAATTCTGTCAACAGCCACCTGATAAACCTATGTCAAAGCTTAATTGAATCCGCGTTTGCTTAAGACGTCTTTTTCGTATTGCTGAATTTCGGCAATGTATTGTTCGCCGACAGGAACCTGGCTTTGCTGGCAGTAATAATCCCACACCGCGCCAAAAGGCTTGGTTTTTAGTTCCTCGAGCATGGCCAGGCGTTCGAAATTCTGGCCGGCTTCTTCCATGTCTTTCAACATGGCAGTGGGTTCGAGCAAGGCAATCAAAAAGGCTTTTTTTGCTGCACGTGTACCAATCACATAGGCGCCAATGCGGTTAATGGAGGCATCGAAAAAGTCGAGCCCAATGTTTACCCGCTTGAGGAAGTTGTTGCGGATCACTTCCGAAGCGATCATTTGCACTTCCTCATTGAGGGTGACCACATGGTCGGAATCCCAACGCACCGGGCGCGAGACGTGCAGCAGCACTTCGTCAACAAACTGAAGGCAGGACGAGATCTTGTCGCCCACCTGCTCTGTGGGATGGAAGTGCCCCATGTCCAGGCAAATGAGTTTGTTGTTTTGAATGGCATAGCCCAGGTAAAAATCGTGCGAGCCCACAGTCATTGATTCGGCGCCAATGCCAAACAGCTTACTTTCCACCGCGTCCTTCATGTGTTCTTTCGGATAGTCAACGGCCATCGCTTCGTCGAGCGATTTTTTCAGCAAAGCCCGGTGCCCGTTGCGGTCAATCGGAACGTCCTTACTGCCATCCGGAATCCAGGTGTTGTGCACACAAGGCGTGCCCAGCTGCTTGCCAATTTCAGCCGAAATGGCCCGGCAACGCTTCACATGTTCCACCCAAAACTTCCGGTTATCCTCATTCTTGCTCGACAAAGTGAATCCGTCGGCTGCACGCGGATGCGAAAAACAGGTGGCGTTGAAATCCATGCCGATGCCCATTTTTTTACACCAGTCAATCCAGCTTTGAAAATGCTTCAGCTCAATCTGATCACGATCCACCAGTTCACCGCCAAAATCGCCGTAAATGGCATGCAAGTTCAAGCGATGTTTTCCCGGGAGCAGGCTTAAAGATTTCTCCAGGTCGGCGCGCATTTCGGCCAGGCTGGTGGCTTTCCCGGGGTAATTTCCGGTGGCCTGAATGCCGCCGCCCGATAAGGACGCGTCAGGTGTTTCAAACCCACCCACATCGTCGGTTTGCCAACAGTGAAGTGAAATAACGACTTCATCCATTTTTTGAATCACCTCATCGGTGTTCACGCCCAAGGCGGCGTATTGCTTTTTCGCAATTTCGTATGCTTGTTGTACTGTTTCACTCATTTTATTTTGATTTTTATGTGTTGTATGTTATTGAATACCATATTTCGATTCTTTACGGTCCTTAGATAAAAGCATTCAGGAAAATAACAAAAGGTCCGTGACCTTACTTCAGATAAAAAACTTCTTCCAGCGCCGTGCTCACCGGCGAGTTATCGGGATTGGTCTGCATGATATCGGCCATGTAAGCCCACCACTTCTGAACAATCTCCGTCTGTCCAAGATCCTGCGATCCTCCTTCGCCGCTTACTTTCTGAAAAGCAAAAAGCGTGTTGGTATCCTCATCCAGAAAAATGGAATACTCGCTAACGCCCGAATCTTTCAGGAGCTGTTTCAGTTCGGGCCAAATTTCGTTGTGACGCTTGATATATTCGGCCTTTTGCCCTTCGTTCAGGTGCATCTTAAATGCTAAACGATTCATCATCTTTCGCTTTTAGTTTAAGAAATCGCTTTTGGCAATACCCATAATGATAATCGATAATAGAATCAGGCCAATTCCAAGAAAAATGGTCGATCGGGTTTTGCTCGACACTCCGGCCCATTCTTTCCGGTAAAATCCCCAGAAGTTGGCCGTAAGAATGATGGTTGACATGTGCAGAATCCAGGAACTGGCGCCATTGCCAATTTTTGTTTCTCCCATTCCGTAGAAGAAAAACTGAAGAAACCAGGTGGTCCCGGCCAGAGCACAGAACAGGTAGTTTTTTAGCAGTGGTGATGATGCATCCACAAAATCGCCTCCGGTTTTATTTTTGAGGATCAGCGCGAGCGACCACACTAAATTGGTTGTTAAGCCGCCCCAAAGAATAACCAGGAAAATGATGTTGTTCTCAAACAGGTAAGTGCCATCGCTGACAAATGGAAAATGATTGGTCACGGCAATTTCGCGAACGGCCTCCCCCATCTGCTTACCGGCATCGATACCAAAACTAAAAAAGGCACTTAACACGCCTGAAATTCCGGCAATAATCAAACCTTTTGTCAGTTTAAACTCCGTATTAACGCCCTCTTTGTGGCCCAAAAGACCTTTGTCTTTCATTAAACCGGCCTTCCCGCAAAGGACAATCCCAATCATGAGCACAAAAATACCGAACAGCACCACGCGACCACTGGGGGTAGCCAACATATCGCTCAGGGATTCTCCGGCAGGTAAAACTTCTGACAAACTGCCAATATCGCGAAGGATTGGCAAGCCCAAGGAGCCCACCAGGGAGGTAATGCCAAGTAAGACCGAATTGCCCAGCGACATGCCCAGGTAGCGGATGCCCAAGCCATAAGTCAATCCTCCGATTCCCCAAAGAACACCTAAAATATAAGTGGTACGAACGACCGAAGGATCAGCGGCTGATATAATTCCCTGCCATCCCGGCGTGGTGATCAACACCGCGATGAAGGGCATAATCAGCCATGAAAAAAGGCCACCAACAATCCAATAGACTTCCCATCGCCATTTCTTGACCAGGTTGTAGGGCATATACCAGCTTCCGGATGAAGCGCCACCAAGCGAATGAAAAAGAATTCCTAAAATAGCTTGCATAGTTTCATTAGATTAATCCTGCGATTACCACAGGAATTTAGTAATTTTGATTTTATGATTTCATAAGTAGAAAGTCAAAAATAGCTTGATTATTAGATTTCATCAATGCACATTCTGGCAGATTGTTTACACTTTTTGACACTAAAATGGACGACTTCTTTAAATACCTGACTGCTGGCGAGGAAGATCAGAACTGGGGACTATTCCTGAATGTTGCCGGCGCCTATTTGGCCAAACCCGGCCAGTCGTATCCGCCGATGAAACATCCCAGTGGCTATTATTTTAGTTGGGACAGTGGCCGGGTATTGCAGGAATACCAGTTGAATTATATTACCCGTGGCGGCGGAGTCATGGAAACCCGCGAAGGAAAGTTTAACATTCGTGCCGGTTCGGTATTGCTCATTCGCCCGGGCGTATGGCACCGCTACAAGCCCAACGCCAAAAGTGGCTGGCAGGAGCATTACGTCGGATTTGACGGAGAACTGGCCAACCGCCTGCTCTCCCACCCCTTGTTCGATCAGAGCCAACCAGTTCTGCACGTTGGTGTTCGCGAAGAATTGATTGATACCTATTATAAGGTGTTTGACCTGGTGGCCGAAGAACATCCCGGATTTCAACAAATTGCTTCGGGGCTGGTGGTGAAAATGCTAGGCTATTTGATTTCGTTCGAAAAGCAGAAGGAATTTCAAGGGAAGCCCATTGCCGCGATTATTGAAGATGCCCGTTTCCGGATTCGTCAAAATGTGGATCAGCACCTGGACATGGAACACATGGCACGGGAATACAACATCGGCTATTCCTATTTCCGAAAGATGTTTAAAAACTACACCGGCATGTCGCCCCATAAATATCATTTGGAGCTGAAAGTGATGCGGGCCAAGGAACTGTTGCTGGTAACCAACAAAAGTGTGAAGGAAATCAGCTATGATCTGGGCTTTCAGACCATTCACTACTTCAGCAGGCTATTCAAACAGAAGGTAGGCAAAAGCCCAACGGAGTTTCGGGCGTAAGCATGTTTAGACTGTCGATCTCAGTTTTTCCGGCAGATGCTCACCATCAAAACGGAACACTGAAAAAACACTGGAAAAAGCGTAAATTTTAAGACCAAACAAAAAGCCGAAACACACAACAAACCTGAAAGTGAAAGCGGGGATTAAAACTTAAAATAGACGCACAAGCAGGTTTTGTCTCCCTGCCTGTCTCTCTTCCCCGGGTTTATCTTCAAACAGCTTGTACAAACCAGGAAAGAAAGATAAATGAGTAACAAAAACCAGTAAGTATAAATTAAATATATTTGTGAACCAGTCAATGGAAAATAACCACTTACACTTACCAGGAATAATGTATAAATCTGTCAAGCTGTTTTAGGAGAGGTCCAAAGTCCACACTTTTCGGCAAGTGTTCCATGCTTCTCATGGACAAGTCCATGAAGACCGTGGAACGGTCCATGATCGCCGTGGACAAGTCCATGATGTTCGTGGAACAGTCCATGGTTAGCGTAGACAAATATTCAAAGCAATCGCGGAAAGAGGGCACTGAATTTCATTTTGATCATCCAACGCCGACATCCTACTTTTCAATCACCCGGAAGTTTTCAACCGTACTTGTTTTCAATTGGTTTTTCCATCGGTTGATGACCGGAAGTTCCAGCTCTTTTTCGCGGTATTCGTCCGGGCTCATGATGGGGATGCCATGAATAATCGGATAAAAACGTTTACAGCTTGGGCAAATCAAAATTCCTTCCCGAATATCTTCGGATAGGTCTTCGGCAAAGATTTGCAGCTCCAGTTCATTTTTGTCAAACGGACAACATAGTTTATTGATCAAATCTTTCTTCATTTGATATCGAATTTAAGATTGTTATTCTTTTTTCAATTTTTTCCGAAAACTGGCAACCACATCCGCCGGCTTGTCGGCTTTGAGCACCGATGAAATGACAGCCACACCATCCATGCCGGTCGACTTTAACTGATCGATGTTTTCGATGGAAATGCCGCCTGCCACAAACAGCGGCATGGAAGTCATTCGACGTGCCTTTTCAACGGTCTGTGGGCTCACCAATTCACATGCCCCGGCTGAACTTGAAGGGAACATGGAGCAAAACGACAGGTAATCCAGCTTGTGGGCGATGGCCCATTCAACCGAATCCAGTTCGTTGCCACAGGTCAATCCAACAAGACACGAACGTCCGAGTGCTGCTTTTCTCGCTTCAAGATCCTCGGCAGCTTGATCCAGGTGAATGCCATCCAGTTCAAGCTCCTTGAGCAGTTCCCAGTTGTTGTTGATCAGCACCGGTATCTGCCGCTCATGAGCCAGTTCTTTGATTTGCCTGATGATCGCTTTTTTATTGGCGCCAGCTTGCCAGCGATCCCAGATTTGGATGGTCCCTAGGCCGCCAGTTATGGCTTGCTTAAGTTTTGAGAGCATTTCGCTTGTGTCCATTGCCGGATCAACCACCAGGTAGATGCCACCGGTTATTTTTTTCGCTTGATGTTTCATTTCATTCCTTTTTTAAAAGCTTCGAAAAAGGCATTCCAGTAGGGATCCGTTCCGGCATGGACCAAAGGTTTGATTCTTCCTTCGCCTAAAAGGTTCATCCCTGAATCCTTTGACACAAACCGGCCAACACTGGTTGCGGCAATGCCTGCCGCATGCAGTGCGTCCAATACTTGCCGCTCGCCTTCTTCGCTGACGGCCATAATCATGGATCCGGCACCAATCACTTCCAGCGGATTGAGGTTAAACAAGTCGCAAATCCTTTGCTGCGCCTCACCAACTGGAATCAAGCCGGGATCAACCTCAACGCCACAGCCCGAGGCTACGGCCATTTCATAAATGGCGCCCAGCACGCCACATTCGGTGACATCGTGCATGGCATAAACCCTTCGATTGCCGTCAGTATTCGTTTGGGCGGCCACCAAGCCATCCTGCAGGCAGCTGGTTTGGTAGAATAAAGAACAAGCCTTTTCGTAGACTGCTTCTCCGAATTGATGCTTGATTGTTTCCGGGAAACTTCGGGCCAGGATGGAAGTGGATACCAAAGCTGCTTCCTTGGTAACCACAATCCGGTGTCCGGGCCGAGCCATCTGACTGCACAGCATTTGCCCTTGTTTGGCCAGGGCAATCATCGTCCCTCCACCCGAGATGGTGGAGTTCAATCCCTCATAGCGGGCGGTATGGCCACCGGTAATGGCCACCCCCAGCTTTTCGCAAAAATGATGGATGTATTTCCAGTAGCGCTCAAAGTCGGTGCCACTAACCGACGACGGCAGATTTAAAACCAACTGGGCATACTGTGGCGCCACGCCTGTTGTTGCCATGTCGTTGGCCATCAACTGAACCGACAACCAAGCCGAGGCTTCCATCCCCAAGGCCGGAAGATAAGACAGCGGATCGCTGGTTAGGGCCATTTCGTAACCATTCGGAAGCTTTACTATCGACACATCCGTTCCAAAGGCAGGACCAACCCTGACTTCCTCGCGTGCTTGTCCGCAAAACGGATAAATGTGAGCTTTGAAAAACTCATCCGTTATTTTCCCGTTATCTGTAAATTCCATCATGACAACAGTTTAACGTACAGTCCAAAAAAATCGCCATAAGGCACCGACCATTGCTGGAGCGGAAACCACTCGGGCAAGCCCGTGCAAGTCCATTCGATGGTAAACTCCCTGCCTTGCAGGGCCTCACGGATCACGTTGATCAGATGTTGCGGTGTGTAAAAAGTGGCGGTCACATAAAACGGATTCTTCCCAAACGCTTGTTGAACCCGACGTCGCACCACTTTGGGCGAGTTCCGGTTCATCATGCCAAACACCAAGCCATGTTTGCCTACCCGTGCGGCTTCGCGGATCACTTTTACCGGATCTTTGTAATATTCGAAGGTGGTGATAAAGGCCACGGCGTCAAAGGTGTGATCTTTAAACGGCATGGCGTGCGAATCGGCCATCACCAGGTCGCCATCGAACAAGTGAATGGCCTGCGATAACATGAAGGGAGAAATATCGCCGCCGGTGGCCTCAATACCAATGTTTTTCCACCAACGGGTGAAGCGGGTGGTGCCGCAGCCAAATTCCAGCAGGTTTTTTACGCGTTCGTCCTTTTTAACAAGTTGTTCTATGACTTTCTTTTGCCATACCTCGGCCCGTTTGTAGCGCCCTTCATACCATTGTTCGTAGGTGTCGGTGTGTTCCCGGTTAAAGAACCACTCTTTTCTTCCCTGCCAGTTTCGCAGGTTTTTGTTTACCAGTTCAATGCTCATATTCATTCAATTTTTAAATAAAAAAACCACTTACCCATCGAAGGGAATGTGGTTGAATGAATTGAGAATTGGCCAATCAAAACCGCCTGCATTTCCTCCGCTGGTATTATCCAGTTCAGGTACACGGGTAAAGTCTCAGCCTCTTCAGAAAGAAGCACCCCGATGCATTTTATCGCCTGTAAAAATAGGGATAATTGTGACGGATCAAAAATTGTTGCCGTTTGAAACCAAACAGAAAAAGAAAAATAGGTGCTGCATTTGTTCGCGAAATCTCACAATAAAAGGTATTTTCTTAATTTTGGGCCAAATTTATAGTCGATTAATCCCTTTCTGTATTTCGTATCTTCAACAACAGAAACTTCATTAATCATGAAAAAGAACAACATGAAAACGATTTCGCTTGGAACAGATCATGCCGGGTATCAACTAAAAGAGTTGGTGAAGAGCCATTTGGAAAAGAAAGGCTACCAGATTATTGATTTCGGCACTTCTTCGGAGGAGGCGGTTGATTATGCTGATTTTGTCATTCCTGCAGCTGAGGCGGTAGCCCATGGCGAAGCCGATTTGGGACTGGTTTTTGGTGGAAGCGGAAACGGTGAAGCCATTGCGGCCAACAAAGTCAGAGGCGTTCGCTGTGCCCTGTGCTGGAACGTGCAATCAGCCTTACTCGCCAAAGAACACAACAATGCCAACGTGATTGCCCTGGGCGGACGCATGGTTTCAGATGCAGAGGCCCTGGCCATTGTCGATCAGTGGCTGGAGGCTTCGTTTGAAGGTGGCCGGCACCTGCGGCGCATTCAAAAAGTAGGCGATTATGAAACCGGACGAACAAACAGGCGCTGACCAAATCCGCTTCATTTTTTGGTTCCTGAATTATTTTGTTTTGTTGGCTTCAAACAGACAGAATGTTTTTCTATATTTGATCGTGCATCCGGTAAATCCATTTCGGTTTTTAACATCATTGCAACAAATGAATTGTGTTATACCGTGTAAATGGGAGCCTCGATAATACCCAAACAACTAAAACGCTAAACCGATGAGAAACTGTCTCTACCTGATGATTCTTTTTTTGCTTTCTATGACTTCACATGCCCAACAAGCTTTATGGGGTGGCCCCAACCTGGTTTCTCCCGAAATTCATGATGACAATACCGTGACCTTCCGCTTGCAGGCTCCGCAGGCCAGCGAAGTCAAGCTATCGGGCGACTGGATGCCTTCCGAGGGTTGGACGCCCGGATCGGTGGCCATGGAGAAAACAGAAGACGGCATTTGGAGGCATACAACTGACGTGCTTTCATCGGAATTATACAGCTACTCCTTTTGGGTTGACGGACTGCGCATGCCCGACCCAAACAACGTGCACCGGATTCGTGATGTAGCCACCGTAACGGACGTTTTTCTGATTGGCAATGGAAAAGCCGATTTGTACCGGGTGAATGATGTGCCTCACGGAACCGTGGCCCGACGCTGGTATGATTCACCGGGCAATGAGATGAACCGGCGAATGACGATTTATACGCCTCCGGGCTACGAAAACAGTAAAGAAAAATATCCGGTGCTGTACTTATTGCATGGCATGGGTGGCGACGAGGAAGCCTGGATTGCCTTGGGACGCACGGCTCAGATTATGGATAACCTGATTGCACAGGGTAAAGCCAAGCCCATGCTGGTGGTCATGACCAATGGGAATGTGGCCCAGCAAGCCGCCCCAGGCGAATCGGCCAAAGGATTTTACAAACCTACCATGCAGTTGCCCCATACCATGGATGGCCAAATGGAAGCGACTTTCCCCGACGTTATCCAGTTTATTGAAAACAACTACCGAGTAAAAACAGACCGGAAAAACCGCGCGATTGCCGGTTTGTCGATGGGTGGATTTCATTCGCTTCATATTTCCAGGTATTATCCGGAAACTTTCAATTATGTCGGCTTGTTTTCGCCGGCCATTTTACCCGACGAAAATGTGAAATCGCAAGTGTACGAAAACTTCGATGAAACGCTAAAAACACAAAAAGAAAACGGTTTGGACTTGTATTGGATTGGCATCGGCAAAACCGATTTCCTATACAAATTTGTGGAGGACTACCGCAAGAAACTGGACGAAATGGATTTTCCTTATCAATACCATGAAACGGAAGGCGGACATACCTGGACCAACTGGCGCGATTACCTGGTGGAATTTGTACCACAGCTTTTTTAGGTGAAATTCGGGTTCCTGAGCGTCCTCAATCAAAATCACCACAGCGAAAAAGCACAACAATAGCAAGAGTATATTGTACCAAAAAACTGCAAGATTTTATCGGCCAGGTGGAGCAGAGCTTACCCGAAGATTTGGCCAAAATCTCGATAAACGACTGGAATGCACACTTGTTCTTTATAAATAAAAGAAAGTGTTTGGCTTTTGTCAACAACTTGACTTTCTACACGGTGTTTTTGACCGACATAGTAAAAAAAAGACATCCATGAAATTGACTCAATATTCAAGACTAGACTGCAAGAGCAATTAGTGAATGACAAGATGATTAAAAGCTCGGAACCTGTTGAATCTATCTTCTCTGAAATAAACATCAACTTCTACAAAACCAATAATAACAAAAAGGTAATTGGGCGAATTAATGATTTTATTTACATGCTCAAAGTTCACTTTTTTCACAAATATCAGAATCTAAGTGAGATGAGGATCGTTTATGAAAATGGACTGATTAACAATACGCCAACAGGCAAACTTTATGAAGCGAAAAAGAGCTGGAGCAGCCCAATTGAAAACTTAAACGAAATGATCAACCCCGCGCAAAACCAATAGTTTCTCAAAGGGCTGCCGCGGTATTCAGCCCGTGAATGCCAACAATCCATTCCGCTACGCTCACTCAGAAACAGGTCAACATCCGAATTGACGATTAACAAGTCGGGCGAAAATCAAGCCCCAACGACACTACCTATTCGCTCCAGCAACAACGACCAGATCAGCCTGCGTGCAAATAAAAAAAGAAAGTGACAACGCCATTGTCGTAACTCTCAGAAATCTGTCCCTTCAAAAATCGCGGCTACTTCCTATAGGTGCCTCTGCTTTTCATTCCTGTGGTGATCCGATCTTGATTTGAATCAAGTGAATCAGGCCGAATCCCACCCTACTTTGCATCACGATTGGCTATCGATAGCCAACCGTGAATTTAATTCATCATGTCATGAAAGCAGAAAACAACAACCAGGGGCGGGAGATCGAAGTGCTGGCACTGCCCGCCCCCGGACGGAGCACAGAATCATTGTATACGAATGAAAAACAATTAACCTATTCAAAAATTAGTATGAAAATGAGAAAACAATGTCTGATTTGGACGATGCTGTTGCTGTCGTCCCTCATGATCTTCTCGTGCGACGAAGAAGATGATCCGATCTCGGCGGTGAACCCGCTGACTGCCGATGCCGGCGAAGATCAACAAGCCACAGCCGGCGCATCCATCAGCTTAGATGGCACGGCTTCAAAAGATGCCGAAGGTGGCACATTCGACTATTCATGGAGTTTGAAAAGCAAGCCTGCCGGGAGTGAGGCATCGCTCAACGACGCGAGCAGCGCAACTCCCGGCTTTGTTGCCGATAAAGCCGGCGTATTTATGATCGAACTCGCGATCAGCAAAAGTCAATGGACTGCAAAAGATGAAATGAAAATTACAGTCTCGGAAGCAAGCGGCCCTCAACTGATTGAAATATCGGAAGATATCGTTGCCGACCTGGTTCTGGAAGATATTTTCACCGACGACTGGACCAAAGTCGATTACCTGGTGACCACCGCTGTCAACGTAGATGCCCGGCTAACCATTAAGCCTGGTGTGAGAGTGGCTTTTGCTGAAAACAGCGGGCTGGTCATTTCTGCATCCGGCTCTTTTGTTTCGGAGGGAGGCGAGTCTGAAGAAGACAGGATCTACCTGACCGGTCAGTCCGAAACAGCCGGATTTTGGGGCGGTTTGCTTGTGCAGTCGGCTGATGTGGCCAACAAGATGACTTACACGTCACTTTCGTACGCAGGTGCAAATCCGGATCAAACTACTTTTTCGGCCGGCATGTACCTTGATAGCGGAAGCAAAATCAGCATCAGCCACTCGTCATTTAGCAAGAATGCCGGGATGGCACTTTTTGCTGCGCCGGGCGCGGAGCTGTCCGGTTTTTCATCCAACAACATGATGGGGAATGTAGAAGACAATTTTTTGATCGCCCTTCCCGCTTCGGAAGTCGGCAAGATTGCTCCCAACTGTCAATTCTGGAACGGAGGCATTGCTGTGTTGACTGCTGATCTGAACAACAGTGGCGCGGTGGAATGGGGCTCCTATCGGTACACGCTGCTTAGCGGACTGGAAGTGACCAACGGCACCCGGCTGAAAATTGCACCACAGGCCCGCCTGTTTGTCAACGAAAATGAACGGATTGCTGTGCTTTCCGGCGGATCGATCACCGCCATCAGTCAGGATGCCAACCCAATTCACATTTCCGGCGTGGAGGAAACTGCGGGTTACTGGCAAGGGATTCTGATAGAAAACAGTGGCGACAACTTCAGCAAATTTCAGTACGTCAATATCCGACATGCCGGGAGTACTCCGTTGGCAGGCGACCAGCCGGCTACCATTCACTTGGGCGTAAACGGGAAGGCCGCCATTGACAACACTTCGCTTGGCCTGGGCGCTGGCGATGGTATCGAGGCAACGTCGGATGGCGCCAGCTTGTTAAGTTTTAGTTCGAATGTCATCCGCGAACACCAGGGCTATCCGCTGGCTGTTTCAACCCGCAATGTTGCGGTCATTGATGAGTGGACCTACCTGGTGAACAACGGGAAGAACCAGGTTCGTATTGACGGCAACTCCCCCATTGCCAACGACCAGGAAACCATTTGGAAAGGTTTTCACCAGACAAATATGAGTTATCATGTTCGCGGATTAAGCAACGACTTGGTTATTTGGTCTGGCTTGAAGCTGAGCGAAGGCGTCATTCTGGAAATGGCGCCCGGCTCGCGGATCGTCGTTGAAGATGCCAACAACAGGCAAGGCTATCTTTACGCCGCCGGATCAGATGCTAAAAACATCGTCATAAAGGCTGCTGATGGGCTGTCCGGTTCGTGGTACGGAATTACCTTTTCCAGCTCGAATACCAAAAACTATTTCGATCATGTACAGGTATTGCATGGCGGTAAAATTGTTGAAAACAGCTTTTCAGCCAACATCGTGGTTGACAATAGCCCCGAAGGAAAACTGACGATCCTGAATTCAGTTGTCGGTTACAGCGGGCAGCATGGGATTGCGGTAGTCAACGACCAGCGCGAAAACCTGACTGATGACAATGTCAGTTTTACTGCGATTCCGGGAGATCTGGTTTACGCTTGGTAGCACCATTATCATATCAACCCGAAAATAAAACGGGATCCTATCTTTGAGCGTTCAAGATAGGATCCCTTCTTTTTTGCCCATCTATACAGCAAGGGCTACGACAAGCGATCCTTCGACCTGCAACATCAACCAGCATGATGGCAAAGGCCGCACAGTCGGTTGAATGAGCTCATGCAAAAGGGGCATCCTCTTGCCCGATCTTCCAGGGCCAATCTAGTCCACCTAAATGAAATCACTAAGTTATACACACCATGAGCTATGGAAGTAAAAAATGCCGAATGGAATGCGTATCGCAAATTCCATCCGGCACTTTAATGAAACAAAAACTCAGACTTGGTTTTCAACGGGTTATATTCCCAGAATCACGAAACCATCTCAATCCATTTCCATGTATTTTTGAGTCAGGAAAGCTTCGGCTTGGGAGATCGTTTCGCACAGAATGGTCGCAACTTGGCTGTTGCTCCGCTTTTTCAGCTCGTAGGAAGACAATTTGGAGAACAAGTCGGGCGAGATGATGCTGATATTGTAGCGTAAGCCGTATTCGTAGTTCAGCGGAAAAAAATAATTGCTGATCCAATCAACCAAACCGGCCCAAGCACCTTCAATCTCTTTGGTATCGTGCACATGAAAGCGGCATTTCGCTCTCACCCCTTCTCGCTTCTGCCATTCATACATCCGCATGGAGGCGGTTTTTACTTCGTCCTCAGAACAAGGGCCGACCCACTTCATCAAAAGATAGTTCTTCTGTGGTTCGAAGCTGAGCCGGGCATACACATCGCCCTGGCTGTTTTTTATCCGGTCGACGACAATCATTGGAGTGAGTTAAAAACCAGGTTTAAATTACTCAATTTTTAATGATCTCCGGCAGCACAAATTCAATATGGTGTGCCGGCGCAAGCTCCAACGCCTTGGAAATATCCAATTTGGAGAAGTCAGGCACCAAGGTCAAGTCTGGTTTTTCCGAGTCTGTCTTTATCGGCGTCCCAATCGCCCTGAAGTAGTTGAGCAAATTGCCCGGACTCAGCAACACGACCATTTTGCCTGCCGTGTTACCTACATTTTTAAAGGTGTGCAGAGCATTGGATGGTACATGCACAACGCTTCCAGCCAGAGCTTTGAACGGATTCTCCAGGTCATTCAGAATAAATTCAAATTCGCCCTTCAGCACATAAAATACCTCTTCATCCGGATGCCGGTGAGGCGGCGGCCCGCCCAAAGGGGGTACATTTTCTTCAAAAACGATATAAGGGCTTTCCGTTTCCGTTTGACAGGTCAGTACATTGATCACATCGGTCAAAACCAGCAAGCTTTCGTTTTCTGTTTGTTTCTTCATGTCGATAAAATTTAAGTGATAATGATGATGCGACAAAAGAAACAAACTACCCGGCGAACGCACTTGATTCAAATCAAGAAACACAAATCCGAAGGCTGTTTTTCATATCATGATCGGCCAAATCAAACCCAAAAGCGCGCCCGGTACCGACTGAGCGTTTCGGGAGTGATTCCCAGATAACTGGCCACGTAATGCAAGGGAATGCGCTTAAAAATTTTTGGGTGTTCCTCCAGCAAATTACGAAAACGTTCTTCGGGCGAGTTGCGCATCAGCGCTGCTTCCCGTTTTTCGGCCCGTGTAAACTGATCCTGAACGATGACTTCAGCCAGCTTCTTCAGCGATGGAAATCTGTCCATCAGTTTCACCACGTCGGCATGATCGAACACCAGCAATTCACACTGCTCAATGGCCGCAATGTTAACAATGGATGGTGCCTGTGTCAGAAAACTGGCAAACGACCCAATCACCGAATTTTCAAAGAAAAAGTCGTTGCAGACTTCTTTTTCAGGCGAGTCATAAAACAGACGCATGCTCCCTTTTTCGAGGAAGGCGATGGAGCGGCAAACCTCATTTTCCTTCAAAAAAAATTCATTCTTGCTAAGAAAAACAATACGCATGGCTTGCTCAATGCCTTTCAACTCCTCCTCGGAAGTATGAAAAACCCGCTGAATATTAAAGAGAATCCGTTTCATTTACTTCATATTAAAAGGACCGATAAACGCTTAAAGACAAATCGTTAACAGCCCCTGATAAAAAAAGTTGATCCCGGATTTGATTTTCGTGCAGAAGAGTTTTTGTATTAAAGAAAAAGAGCTACAACTCACGTGAAGTTGTAACTCTCAAATTTTTAAGTGAACCCTACGGTACAAAATTCGAACCATTTGATTGCAGAACTAAAGCTTTTGGGAGACATCTTAGCTTTATGAGACTGTCAAATTTAAAATGCGAACAAAAGTAAAAACAATCTAGTAAATTATATTTACATTTGAACTAAAAAACAAAATTAGTCAAATGTTTAGAAATAATACCAAGGATACAAAAGAACTTATTTTAAAAATTGCGATGCAGGTATTTGCTAAATATGGATTTCAGAAAACCTCAATTAATGATATTGCCAACGCTGCATTCAGATCAAAAGGTTCAGTTCACTATTATTTCAAAAATAAGAATGAGTTATTTCTGAAAGTTGTTGAAAAAGAGTTTCAATTATTACGCACAGAATTAGAGATAGTTGCGATGTCAGAATTAAACGGTAAACTGAAATTGACTAATTACATTATTACACGAATGAAAATTCTTGTGAAATTATCTTACATCTCAGATGCGATAAAAAATGGCTATATGGATTATGAATATTTTGCAGGAAAAATCAGGAAGAAATTCGATGATGAAGAGATTTTATTAGTAAAAGGGATAATATCAAATGGTATAATAAATGGTGAGTTTGAAGAAAGGGATGAAGAGCAAACTGCCTATGTTATTGTGTCAGCACTGAAAGGACTTGAGGAACTTTTAATGGTCAATATTAAATGTAGTGAGTGTGATATAAATCTCGATTACATGATTCAGGTTTTATTAAAAGGAATTGAGAAAAGATAGATTTGTCCTAATACTGACATAAAATCAAACACATGGCAATGTAAGTTCGTAAAAGTGCTTAAAAGCTA